>Ga0182027_10000543_pt1 | contig 65063 bp, 57 predicted proteins | sample 712E1DmetaG_FD_121300 | JGI IMG/M metagenome (GOLD analysis project Ga0182027, IMG submission 121300) | Permafrost microbial communities from Stordalen Mire, Sweden - 712E1D metaG (Illumina Assembly) | ecosystem: Environmental > Terrestrial > Soil > Wetlands > Permafrost | place: Sweden...
GAAGAGGGCATGTTTTGCATCCCTATCTTCAACCACAAATCGGACAAAACCGGAATCAAAAAATATCTGCCGTAACCCGGTCTACCCGGCCCACTTACAACAAATTCCCATCGTACCCCCCCCAGAAAAATCAAAATGCAATCGCCCTGGGGAATGTCGCGTCGGGAAAGGATCAGCGCGGAATGGCGCTAAGACAAGCAAAGTTATGGATTGATTGAGTGGTGGCACAGGCGTCCCTGCTCCGACTGGAGTCGCGAGTCCTGCTCGGACCTGTGGCCGACTCCCAACTAAATCGCAGGCAGGGACGCCTGCGCCGCCGATTTTTATCCGTCAGGTGGGAACGCGTGTGCCAACATCACGTCTAGTGAATGCTAGATCGCCCATTCGATGGTCATCGCCATCGCTCGCGGCGGCAAACCGCCGCGTAGCCATGCCAGCGTTTGAATGTCGATTTCCGCGGCCCATTCGCCATATCATGCATGAAAGTGCGGTGGGTTGTGATCGTTCCAGTACATCGTGATCACTATCCCGTAGAATCGGCTGATCTCCGGCATGAGAGAATCCTCCCGCCTGACAACCTATTTGTTCCCGAGCCGTTCCAGCAACGTCACGATGGCAAGGATGCAGAGGGCCTGGACAATCACCAAGAACGCGGCGGTCCATTGCGCCCACAACAAAACCGTCGCGCCGAGGCCGAGCGTGAGCGCGATCAGGTAGATCAGGGTCACCGCCCAGCTTTGGGGCAGACCGAGACGGACCAGCCGATGCGAGATGTGGTTCACGTCGCCCAGATAGACGGGCTGCCCTCGCCGGAACCGGATCCACATCACCATTGCCATGTCGAACAGCGGCACCGCCAACACCAGCAGCGGGATCAGCACCGGCAGCCACGTGGGATCTCCCTTTCGATAAAAAGTCCCCATGACCGGCAGCACGGCGAGCATGTACCCGATGAAATGGCTGCCGGCGTCGCCGAGGAAGATGCTCGCGGGTTTGAAATTGTGCGGAAGAAATCCAAGGAGCGCCCCCGCGAGAGCCATGGCGAGCAAACAAACGAAATACTGGTGCTGGATGCCGGCAATGAACCCGAACAACAGCGAGCACACCAGCCCGATCCCCGCGCATAACCCGTCCATGTTATCGAGAAAGTTCATCGCGTTGGTGATCGTCACGATCCAGAGCACCGTCAGCGCGAAACTCGCCACCTGGCTGTGCATGAACAGCGTGATCCGCACCCCGGCCAGCCAGACGACGGCGGCGATGAAAAGTTGTCCCAGCAACTTCGGACGGGCTTTCAATTCCTGTTTGTCGTCGTAGGCGCCCAGCGCGATCATGAGAAACCCGCCCAGGAGCAGCACCACCAGCTTCCGCCACACGGAGAACGCGCCTCCGATGTACAGGTGCAGATCGGGCAACTCGATGAACGGCATATTGACCCTGGACGACAGCGGCAGGATCAGCAGGTAATTGAACAGGACATTCGCCGCAAACGCAGCAAAGACCGCGCACCCGCCCAGGAGCGGCATGGCGTTCGTGTGGATCTTCCGCTCGACATCGGGCTCATCGACGAACCCCCATTGGAACGACAGCCGTTTGAATACCGGCGTCAACAGCAGCGCCAGTGCGAAACTCACATCGAACACGTAAAAATAAACCAGCAGCCAGTGCATTAGACGTTAAAACCGTTACAGGCGTTAAAACCGTTATAAGACTCCGCCAGGCTCATGGCAACATTCGCTCCTTCGACAAGCGTCGGTACAGTTCCTCGATCTTCTGCACCATCAGCGCCTCGGCGAACTCCTCTTTCACCAATTCCCTGCCCCGAGCGCCGAGTCTAGTGGCCAGCGCCTTGTCCTGCAACAACCGAATCACTGCCTCCGCCAGACCCGTTACGTCTTCCGCCCGCACCAGGAACCCCGTCTCACCGTCGATGCACACCTCGCGTGCGCCATCCACATCGAACGCCACGACGGGTTTGCCACACGCCAACGCCTGCGGCAACGTTCTCGGCAGCCCCTCGCGCAACGACAAATGCACGAGCACATCCATCAACGCGACGTACCGCGGCACCTCGTCCGGCGGCACCAAACCGGCAAACACGAACCGGTCCCGCATCCCCATCCGCTCCGCCCATCGCTCGAACCGTTTCCGGTAGATGCCGTCGCCAACCAACAGGAATTTCACGTTGGGCGCCGCCCCGACGATCCGCGGAGCGGCCTCGAATAAAAACTCGTGCCCCTTCAACCGGAACAGCCGCGCCACCTTGCCCACAACAACATCGTCGTCGCGCAGGCCGAGAGACGCCCGCAGTTTGGGGTCCGGTCGCGCATTCACGAACGCGTCGGTGTTCATGCCACTGTGGATCGTGACGTACCGCCCCGGCGTGCCGATACCGGCCGCCAGGTATTGCTCCGTCATCGCATCGGCGACGGAAACGAACTGCGTGGTCCAGCTCCCGGCGACCTGTTCGGCCGATTTGAAGAGCCAGTTGCCAAGCGCATTTTGATAGCGATAGAACGACGGTCCGTGAATCGTATGAACGATGATCGGGACCTGCGCCCAGCGTGCGGCGAGCCTGCCGATGAAACCGGCTTTGCCGCTGTGGGTGTGGACGATGTCGTACCGGCGCTCGCGAAACAAACGAACGAGAGCGTTCGACGCCCGGACATCGTGCCACGGATTCAGTGCACGACGCAACTCGTCGACGGTCACGATCGGCACACCCGCGGATCGCGTCCGCTCGTAAAGCGATCCCTCCGGACCTGTCTGCGGTCCGGTGACCAGATCGACTTCGTGTCCCAGTTTCCGCAGGCCGATGCAGGTGGCGACCGTGTTTTCCTGGGCGCCGCCGACGATCAACCGGGTGATGACGTGACCAATCTTCATGCGGTTCAGTTCAGCTCCCAAACCGTGCCGCGACGGGATACGTGGATTTGTTTCGCGTGCTCCTGGAGCACGTGTTGAAAGGCGAGCGTATCGATTCGCGCAAGGTAATCGTAGTGCGACCGCAGACGGTCCCATTCCGGAAAGTTTACGTACACGTATTGAACGCCCGCCGCGCGCAACGCCTGCCACAATCGGTCGCCATCCGTCGGGGGCCGCGCGAGCGTATCGAGTGGATGCCGGTCGAACGCCGTGCTCCACAGCAACCGGTGCCGGGCGTAGAAGGTCCGGGCTTCGCCCACGTAGAGCACGGTAGCTTCCACCGGCAGATGGCGGTTCATCCAGACAACCGGTTCAAAGGTATCGCGTCCCATCTGCGCGACAAATTCTTCCCCGGATACCTGGCCGAGGAGATGATCGGCAAAGCTGATTTGCGCGGGAACCCGCTCGGGATCCTCCACGTCCACCAACAAACCCAGCCCCATGGCTGACAGGCCGACGACGATGACCGCGAGGACCGGGACACGGATCCATTTGCTGAAATTCTCGAGCGCACAGCCGCCGACCATTGCTGCCAGCGGAAACACGGGGAATAGGAACCGCCACGGACGATGGGTGAACAAGAACCATCCCGCATAGGCCGCCACAAACATCCAGCCCGCGCGACGGGCCGATTTGGACGCACCCAGCCCGAGCAAGATCAGTGGCGCTGTCATCAATAACAAGGGAACGGCGCCCGTTTCGGTAAAGGAAATCTGCCAGATCAGTGAGCCAACTTCGGTCCAACGGGTTAATCCGTGGGTTTCGAACCGCGCCAATACCGCTGCCTGTTCCGGGCTCCAGTAGGGACTGTGAAACAGGTGGTTGAACAGCGGGTAGACCGGGTTACCCATGAGAAAGAAGTTCTTCACAAGCCAGGGAGCAAGAAAGAGAGCAGACAGCAAACAGTAAACAGTAAACAGGCGAAACGACCTGCCGACAAGGACAACAAAGAGCAGGGCCGGGAACAACACCACCGGAACCGTTGTCCATTTCGTGGCCATGGCGCATCCGGCGGCGATTGCCGACAACCACAGCCAGGCTTTTCCGCTTTCCACTTTTCCATTCTCTTCGGTCCACACCAGCAATGCCCCAAATGCCAGCGTCGCGAAGAACGTTGCGGCCAAATCACTGCGGGCCGTCTGACTCAGGTCCTGTACAAACGGAACAGAATAAAACAGCACGGCCGCCGTCACTGCCGTCCTTCGATTCCACAGCCGGACCGCGACGGCATAGGTGGCGACCGCCGACAGAACTCCAAAACTCCAGTGCAAGAGCTTCGCGGCAACGGCCGAAGATGTCTTCAGGGCCAGCAGATACAACATCTCGATGAGTTGGGGCAGATCAGAAAAGAAATTGTGCGGTAAGGCGATGATTCGACCGGCTTTGAGATACTCCGCGGGCGCTCCCAGATGATACTCCAACTCGTCGTACTCAAACGGCGGCGTCATCGTGCTCAGCAGGTTCAACAGCGCCGCCGCGATCGCGCAAGCCAACAGCAGTCTCGTCAAACCATCCAGTGGGGACGCAGTGGCGGCTCCTCGATGAAAGAACCGTCGTGGCGCCGGCAACAGCCAGCACCCGGCCAACAGAAAACCGTACGGCACCGCGGCAATAGAGATCACCCCGGCGAGCAGCGTGAAGACCGACAGCACCCACAGGCCGACCGCTAGACACAGCAACCCGGACAACAAATTCTTGTCGGGTGTCCATCGATCGATGACAACCGCGCCGGTCGCGAACGCAGTCGCCAGGATCGCGACGACACAACCGGCGTCCACAAACGTCCCCCGCCAAAAGGTTGCGAAGTGCGGCCCGATCGTGAGCGTCGGCAGGGAAACCTGGAGAACGCGGACGAACTGGACGAGCGCGACCCAACCCTCGTAGTAAAACAGGAAAGCAAATGCGATGGCGGTTGCCCAGCCGATCGCCAGTGCTTGCGCCAACCGGGGCGTCAACCGCAATGATGTGGCGGCTTGCGAGTGCCTGCGCATGAGAGGCAGATTGTACCTGCTTCCATCCAAACGGCAAGACGAGCGCTCGAATCGTTTCCTGCCCCGGACGCTCGCCAAGGCAAAAAGCATCCATGGTGTCTAACAGCGCCGAACAAAACCGACTCCCCTGTAGCCGCACCCTTTATGGGTGCGTTTTTCCCGCGCAGGCTAAAGCCTGCGGCTACATTTTTGTTGGGTGCTCTATTGCGCTTCCCTCAATTCGTACACCGTGCATGGCCCGTTTATGTGGACCGGTCGGGCATGGGCGTTGAGGAATGCGCTCAGCCAGGCCGGATCCACCCCGGCCAGGTAACCATAGCTTTTTCTCAAGCGGGCCAGCTCAACTCCATTGATGTAAACGTGTGTGAGTTGGAGGGCGCGCATCGCCTTCAATAGACTTCTGTCGTCGTGAGCCTGTTGTAACATGAGTTCCAGGGGCGGCTGGTCGAACATCGTGCTCCACAGGACGGCGTGACGCGCGTAATAGGTGCGCACTTCCCCGATGTAGAGCACCTTGGCGGTTGCGGGAAGATGTTCGTTCATCCACAGGATGGGCTCGTACATTCCACCTCCCATCCGTTTGATGAACTCTTCACGCGAAACCTGCCCCAATACATATTGCAGGAAATTCATTCTTGGCGGAAACCGCCGATTGTCCTCGGCATCCACCAGCGATGTGGTGACCAGAGGGGTAATACTGACTCCAGCAACCACGAGCAATGCGGTTCGCATCATCATCTTCATCAGTTTCCCCCGCTCAAGGGCTTGCAAGGCCCAGGCTCCGGTCATCGCTGCCAAGGGCAACACCGGAAGCAGAAACCGCCAGGGCCGATAGGTCAGGAAGAACCATCCTGCATACGCCGCGACGAACAGCCACAAGGTTCGGCGCGCCGAGGGCGCAGTCCTCTTGAGCAGCAGAATCAGCGGTGCGGTCATCAACAACAACGGCGCCCCAAACGGATCGGTCATGGAGTATTGCCAGATCAGTTCGCCCAACTGCCGCCAGTCGGACCACCCGAACTGGGCGTAGTGTATCCGCGCGAACAGAGCGGCCTGTGCAGTACTCCAGTGCCCACTGCGGAAGACGCCATAGAACAGCGGGTAGACCGGGTTCCCGGTAAACCCCAGGTTCTTCAGCATCCAGGGCAGGACGCAGATTGCCGCCCAGAGACAGTAAACAGAAGATAAGAAGAACGACTTGCGGACAACGACAATGCAGACAACAGCAGGCAACAGTACGACGGGAATGGCCGTCCACTTTGTCGCCACGGCCCCTCCGGCTGCGATGGCCGACAACCACAGCCAGCCATTCTTCGCGGGAGCGACGTTCCCGCTGCGGCCGGTGTCGTCGTCCATCCACACCAGCAGCGCTCCCATGGCCAGCGTGGCAAAGAATGTCGTCGCCCAATCGATGCGCGCTGTCTGGCTGAGTTGGTTGAGGTTCTCGATGAATGGCGCACAGTAGAACAGCATGGCCGCGACCGACCCCACCCGGCGCGTCCACAATCGTGTGCCCACGGCGTAGACACCGAAGGCCGACAACAACCCAAACATCCAGTGCACGAGTTTTGCGGAAATATCCGAAGTGGTGATGACGGCGAGCAGGTACAGCATCTCCGTCAATTGCGGCATGTTGGAATAGAAATTATGGGACAGGAATACAATGCGGCCCGCCCGCTGGTATTCGGCGAGCGCGCCGAGATGGTATTCCAACTCGTCGTAGTCGAGAGGCGGCGCCAGGACTCCCGGCAAAGTCACCACAGCCGCGACAGCCACCAGGATCAACGCCACTTTCGACCAGGAATCGAGTGGTTGCGATTGTTTCCTGGCGGTGGACCATGCCGCCCGAAGGTATTCCCGTGGGGCGCGCGTCAGCCAACAGAGCGCGCCGGCAAAGACCAACGGAACCGCAGCGATCGACACGGCCCCAACAGCGAGGCCGCCAACCGCCAGGAGCCAAAAGCCCACAGCCAGCGCCAAGAGCACCTCCAACCAATCGCGCGGCGCCATAATGGCGCGCAGCACCACCGCCCCCACGCCGTAAGCAGTGGCGAGCAGGCCTGCCAGAAAAATGAAACCCGTCGCGCATCCCAGGAAGGAGTGGAGGAAAAACGGTCCCATGCGGAGGGTTGGAAGACAGGCTCCTGCAAGGAGGAAGAAATTCAGGACCAACGACAACCCGCTGTATCGCAGCAGGTAGATCAATGCCAAGCCACCGACCCAGCCGACGGCGAGAATCCGCGTCAGGCCGGGCCGGAACCGAAGTGGAGAATCAGCGTCTGATTCCGAGTTCACTCGCCCGGCATTGTAGCGTCCTCATGTGAGGTGCACCAAGAATTATCCTTCCGCGGAATGAGACGCAACCCAGTGCTGCCTGTGCTGGAAACTTCGGGGAGCTTGACACTGCCCCGATGTAACGGTTGTTCCCGCGCCCGCTGAGGTCAGCGGGCCTACAAGAGGCCCATGTGAATGTGTGGTGTTGTAGGCCGCGTGCCCTCACGCGGCGTCCGGGGGTGGTATCAAGTTGCGCCCCACGAAATCCGGCCAGCGTGATAACTTGGAATCAGCGGAAAGAAACAAGGCCTTCGATTCGCTGACCGCGGGCGAATGCGGCGAAACTCATCCGTTTGCCTCCGGCGGGCTGGACTTCCACCAACCGGAGCGCGCCCTCGCCCGTTGCAACCAGATCGCCTGTGACCTGGCCGGAAACGCCCTGGTCACTGGCGGCGACTTCGGCTTTCCAGATCTTTAGCATCGTCTCGCCGAGAAAGGTGTAGGCGCCGGGCCACGGATTGAAGGCGCGAATCTGGCGCTCGATTTGAACGGCAGGTTTCGCCCAATCGATGCGGCCATCCTCTTTCGCCAGCTTCTTCGCATAAGTGGCTTTGGCATCCTCCTGCTTCAAACGGGGCGCGTGGCCCGATGCGAGCAGCGGCACGGTTTCGACAAGCAGAGCCGCGCCCAGGGTTGCCAGGCGATCGTGCAAGCTGTTGCCGGTATCGTCATCGCGAATCCGTTCTGCTCTCTGGAGGATGATGTCTCCCTCGTCCATTCGCTCGTTGAGGTACATCGTGGTCACTCCCGTCTCGGAGTCCCCGGCCAGGATTGCGTGCTGAATCGGCGATGCGCCCCGCCATCGCGGGAGCAGTGAGGTGTGGACGTTGACGCAACCGAGCGGCGGGATATCCAAAAGCGTTTGCGGCAGGAGTTGACCGTAGGCGACCACGAGAATCAAATCCGGTTTACTGTTGTGGACCAGTTCGATGGCCGCCGGCTCGCGCACCTTGAGCGGTTGATGCACGGGCAGCCCCAGTTTTTCGGCGACAACCTTGACGGGCGTGGGTAACAACTTGAGATCGCGTCCCCTGGGCCGGTCTGGCTGGGTGATAACGCCGATCACCTGCTGCTCGGGCAATCGGGCGATGGCGTCAAGGCATGGACACGCGAGATCGGCAGTGCCCATGAAAAGGATTCGCATGATGCGCCAGCACTAACAAAGCGTTCCGCAAATTGCAAGTGACGGATTCGATCGGCGGTTTGCCCGAGAGACAGGTTACTCGGCTATAAACTCGTCCAGCTGACGCCGCAGCGTCAGGTGACCGAATGGAACGAGAACGGTATTGGTCGGTCCCGCTTCTGAGATAATATCCAGCACCCCGATGAAGTGAGCCTGCCCGGCTCGCCGGATGGCAAGATCCCGATCCTTGCTGGTGCGATCCGGGTCGAGATTGGGAACGTCGCTGTCTCCCAACACACGGTCTTCGGGATCGCGGTCCACAGTCACGAGCACCGCGCGCACACAACCGTCGGTATCCAGATCCAGACGTCCTGCCATGGTCAGATACCCACCGGCGAGATTTCCGACCGGCTGGACGACCAATTGCGCCACGAATCGCTCGGAATTTGTATGGCTGGTAACCAGATTCGCTTGCACGACCTTTTCGATGTTCGTGCTTTGGGCGATGGTCGTGATGTTGGAGCTGGATTTGTCAAACACGATCAAATCGATCAGGCTGCTGTCGCAGTTCACCGAGACGGCCAGCACCTGGTTGCTGGTGGGGGAAACGCCCAGTGCCAACGCAACGAGGTTCGAACCGATCAGCCCCTGGTAGTCGTATCTGGGAATGCCATTGGTGCTGGTTTGCGCAACTGCCACAGCCTCCGCCGTCGTCCGAAACACGCGGAAATGCACGGCCGCAGACGACACAGCCCAAACCGTCGCTGCCACCGCTCCCGCCAGAACAATTCCCGCCGCCATCCATTTCTTCCTGCTCATCCTGCTCCTTTCCATCCTTCCTCGGGATCAGATCGGTCCGACAGCGCGCTGAGTACGGACAATCCCGACGCAATGAAACACGCGGAGAGTAAACACCGCCAAACGAACCAGGTTTCTCCAATCAATAGACGGTTCCAAGGCTGGAATTGTTCAATCAATGCGCGAATCTCTTGCCCCCGGCCCGTGGTCGGAAGGAAAAAGGGCAGGGAACGCTACGGCTGTTCGACCAGCGTGCCGATCGATTGGCCCTGCGTCGAGATGGTCCCGGAGCGGACCAGGATGGTGGCATTCGTGCCGGGAACCGCCACTCCCAGAAATCCGATCAATTTCGCGCTGAAATTGGCGGTCGAATTGTTCGTGTTGAAAACGGACTTCATTTCGAGGAGAAAACTGCCGCCGGTCAATCCGTTGGTTGCATTGCCGGCTCCGGGTATGATCATCGGGGCACTGATCGCAAGCGTAGTTTGGCGGTGTTTCTGTCCGAAGATCACGACCTGCGGGTTGATCAATCCGATGGTCGCAAGATTACTTGTCGTGGATGAATCGTACACAAACAGCCGGGAAGTGTTCGTCGTCAGACTGGCCGCCAATGCGAGCAGTTCATTGGCCTGTAACTTGGTGCCCTGCTCGCGGCCCAAAGCGAAATTCACCAGGTCCTCGCTGTTGATTTGAACCGGCTGGAGGGTCTGGCTGGCCGGCGTCGGTCCCGACTGGATCACTCCCTGAAACGACGCCTTCGCGCGAAATACGGCGTTGGTAATCGCCTGGGAAAATCCAGAACCCACCACCCCCATCAACAGTAGTCCGCTCGCAATCCAAGATTTCATGATTAATTTTTAGTCAAACACAAACCGCCCGTAAAGTCGAGGAGCCTCTTGGCAACGGCGACGGCCGATCATTCTCCCTGGAATCGGTTGACACATCTTGTGGTTCCCCACTCGTTATGGAGTCAACTCAATGGTCACGAATCCGCTCCGGTCCGTTCCAAGAAAGAACCCGGCGCCGAACGTATTGGTCTGTACGAACTGCCCGGCAAACCGGGAGGTCTGATTGATGGCCGGATGGAGAAAACTGCCGCCGAATTCGCCTGTCGCCATGTTGATGGTCAGCGTCACCTTGTCATTTCCGGGAGGAGACACCGTGATGGTGCCGTTCGTTTCGATCAGCACGTTCTTGACAATGTTGGCGGCCAGGCCGCCCCCGCCCAAGGTCAACGTCCCGGTTCCCGCGATCGCCGGGCCTCCCGAAACCGGAGACACGAAGATTCCTCCGTCCAATGCGGCGGACGTGGTGAACCCTGCGGGATACAGCCGGTCCCCCGGCATCGGCGGCTTGAACCAATCCACAGACGAGCTGACGGGGCTGTTGGTGGATAACGTGACCCAGCCGACACAGGACCCTTGATTCTTGTAGAGGGTCTTATACAACGGCCAATTGCCGTCCAACGAGGCCTGCACATTGAGACTGATCGCCGTCCCATCTCCGAGCGAACCCGTCATTCTTGTCTGGCCATTTCTTTGGACGTCCAATGTCCCAAAGCCGTACCCTTGGGGAACGGTCGGATTGTTCCTGTCTGCAGGCGCCAGAATAAACGTGTAATTTCCCCGAACTAGGCACCGATTCGTGCGGTCCGAGGACGCCACGCCGGCCATAAGCGCCGAGGTAAACGTTCCATTGGACAATACCCCGGTGATGCTGTTCGCAGTACTGTCGTTGGACGCCGTGAAAATAGACAATTGCATGAGCAGATGCTGCGGATCCAGCTGCTTGCTCGTCACGGTATTCGTCGAATTGCCGCCACCATCAAATTTTCCCTTGAAGGAGGTTCGAACACCGCCCAGCGTCAGGCTGGCCGTAAACGTCCCCCTTTCGCTGAGCTTGAGTTTGATCGATCCCGAGCTTGCATTCGACGGGGCATTGGTTTGGATGATCACCCCGTTGTACGTTCCGCGCTTGACTGAAAAGGCGTCCTGAATGGCCAGAAAAGGCTGGCCGGCAATGAGGATCACGCCGGTGAATCCGACCCGGTTCGTGTTGTCCGCCACGCTGTAGATGACCACGCCATCGCCCGTGAAATTCGTGGCAGACGTAACCGTGACGAAAGGGCTGTAACTGGTCGCCGACCACGAGCAGTTGGTGGCGCTCGAAGCCACCGTCACGGCGCCGGTTCCGCCCGCCGTGGTAAAATGCGCGCTCGTCGCGTCGAGCTCAAAATTGCAGCCGATATCCGATGGTTCGACCGCTGGCGATGGGTCGTCGGCGATCAAGACGGCCCCATTCGTCCCGGCGGATTGGCCGGCCAGCACCGCGACGGCGACTGCAAGAAGCTTTATGATTTTCATCAGTAATTCCTGGAATTGAATTCCGCGGTGGGGCACCGGCCCCCTGGAGCCGGGCCTACGGGCCTTCGACCAATGTCCCGATCTTCCTGCCACTGGTGTTTACCGTCGCCGCGTGAATCACCACGGGCATGTTGGTCACCCCGATGAACACATTGGTAACGATCACGGAATTGGTATGTATCGTCTTGTTCTTGAATACGAAGTCGTTTGTGACCGAAAGATTGGTAATCGAAGCTACAAACACCGTATCCAGAACGCCGAGCATCGTCGCGTTGAATTTCAGGACGGCGCCGTTGGTGTCGAGAATCGACCGGCCATCCAGGATCAGATTGGCGCCGGTCAACCCGTTGCTGATCGTGCCGGCCCCGGGCACATCCAACTGTGCGATCATCTCCGTTTGGGGGTGCGGTACCCCCGTTTGCTTCGCTTCCACCAGAGGACCGATTTCACCGATCGTCGCAAGGTTGCTGCCGGTGTTCGAATCGTACACGAAAAGCCTGGAGCTGTTGGTTGCGGGACTGGCCGCGTAGGCGAGCACCTCGTTGGCCAGCAGCGTCGTGCCCAGCTCGCGCCCCAATGCCAGATTCACCAGATCCGCGCCCACCATTTGAACGGGGTGAATCGTCAGGTTGGTGAACGTATTGAACTGGATCACCCCCTGAACCATGACGCTGGCCCGGAAAACGTCACTGGTGACCGTCTCAGCGTGAGACGGAAAGACGGAGCCCAGCAGCATTGCCAGGGCCCCCGCCACCCACGATTTCGTTCTCAACCAATCCGCAAACTGGATTCGCATGTCCTGATCACCTTCAACGTTTTGAACCCGCACCGGCTGCCACCGGCGACGGGATCGGATGCAACTCATCGGTCCGCCCCAGAATGGCGCACAAAACGTCGTGCGCCACTTCCAGGGGAGTCTGGAGTGCATCTACCTCAACACGCCGCTTCGACGGAAAATAGTCAATCACCGGGCGCGACTCGCGATCGTACACTTCGAGCCGCCGGCGCACGACTTCCTCCTTCGCGTCGTCAAGCCGTCCTTCTTTCGTGGCCCGAAGCCGCAGACGGCGGACCACCTCTTCCCGATCTCGATCCACACTCAACACCACCAGGCGCAACACCGTAATGTGGTCGGCAAGCATCTCCGCCTGCTTCACATTCCGCGGGATGCCATCCAGCACCACCACGTCGGTTGCCGGATCCAGCTTGTGAGCGTCCGTCAGCCTCTGCATGTGGTCCCGCCAGAGCCGCACGGTAAAATCGTCCGGCACCAACTCGCCCTTCGTCGAGTACTGGACGAAAATCTTTCCGAGTTCGCTGGTGCGATCGAGCGCGCGAAACAAATCGCCCGATGCCACGTGCAAAAACCCGGGCAGCGTTCCCACCATTTTCCCTTGTGTCCCTTTGCCGCATCCGGGCGCGCCGAACAGCAGCACCGTCTTGATCTTCTCGGTCATCGTCTCTCCATCCAGGTAACGGAAAGGCGGCCACTACCCTCCAACTTCAGTTCAACAGTTCATACCAGTTGTTCCGACGATGCGGCTCATACCCCAATTCGGCAATAAGCCGTCTCATCGTTGCTTCGTCGATTCGAAATGTCGCGCCAGCCTGCGACACCACATTCTCTTCCATCATCACGCTGCCAAAATCGTTCGCGCCATATTGCAGCGCGATCTGCCCGATCTGCGGTCCCTGCGTGACCCAACTTGACTGTATATTGTCGAAATTATCCAGAAAAATCCGCGCCAATGCCTGCGTCCGCAGATATTCGTGCGCCCCGGCCGTCGGCACCCGCAACCTCGTATGCTCGGCCTGAAACGTCCAGCAGATGAACGCCGTAAACCCATGCGTCCGATCCTGCAACTCCCGCAAGCGCTGCAAATGCTCGATCCGGTCTTCTATCGTCTCGACGTGGCCAAACATCATCGTTGCCGACGAATTCAACCCCATCCCGTGCGCCACCTCCATCACCCGGAGCCACCGGTCGCTGTTGCACTTCAATGGGGCGATCCGATTGCGCACCCGGTCCACCAGGATCTCTCCGCCGCCTCCGGGAATCGATCCCAACCCGGCCTCCTTGAATCGACGGATCACTTCCTCGACCGGCAGTTGGAACACGTCGGCGAAATGGTTGAACTCCGGTGGCGAAAAACCGTGGATGTTTACCTGTGGAAACCTTTGGCGGATGTAGCGCAGCAGATCCAGATAATAGTCGATCCCCAGCTTGGGATGATGGCCGCCCTGCATCAGGATCTGCACCCCGTCAATCGCCACCAGTTCCTGGATCTTCTCGCCGACCTGCTCCTTCGTCAGCACGTAGGAATCGTCATCCCGTTCCTCGCGCATAAAGGCGCAAAACGTGCAGTAGACGTTGCAGACATTCGTGTAATTGATGTTGCGATCGATGATGTAGGTGATCTGGCGGTTCGGATGTTTGCGTTGACGCACCGCGTCGGCCAGCGCCCCCAACTCGGGCAACGTCAGCGCCTGAGAGAGCCGCAACGCTTCTTCGGAGTTGATGCGCTCGCCTCCGAGCACCTTGTCCTGAATCATCCCAAGCTGTGGTGGCACAGGCGTCCCTGCCTGTGTCTCGCCCGCCTCAACTGACGTATCGCAAATCATGCGCGTTCTCCACCAATCCCATTTCCTCCAAATACTGCTGAAATCGACGGATACCCTGCTTTTCCGCGTCGCCCAATTCGTACCTGACGTTCCGCGTCAAATACTCGCGCCGAAACTCGGGCGAGGCTTCCGTCGAACTCTGCACGATCTCCTCGATATGCGCAAGCCCGTCGGCCTTCGCCTTTCCCAGCATGTTCACCACCTCCGGCACCGCTCCCCGCTGCGTCGCCCACACGGCGTACACAAACGGCAACCCGGTCATCTCGGTCCACGCTTCGCCCAGATCTAGCAGACAATCGTCCCCGTTGCGGTACCGATACCAGATCGCGCCATCCCCGAACAGCATCATCGCCTCGTGATCGCTCAACTTCGGCGCGCCCGTCAACGGATAGAACTCCGGTTCCACGTGATACCCGTACCGCAAGATCACCCGCACCAGCCAGGCCGACGTGCGCGATGCCGGATCCACCGCCAAGCGCTTGATTTGCTCGATCGGCACGCGATGCACCAGGAACACACTCGCCACTGGCCCGCGCGATGCGATGGCGATATCATCCAGGACGTCGTACTGCTCGTGCAAAAGCACTTCCGCAACCGGCACCAGTCCCACGTCAAACTGACGCCGATACAGCAAATCCGCCAGACGCGCCGGAATGCATACCGTCACCTTCTCTTCGATGCCGTAAATCAGCGGTCGGGCGTTCAAATAGGGCACCGACCCGATCCGCGCCGTGCCGCTCACGCCGCGCCTCCCTCGTTGCTCGCGCCGGAAAACGCCGTCGCCGTCGGTAGGGCGCGACCGCCGGGCGCGCCGACTTTTTCATCCTTCATCCCTCCTTCTTCATCCTTCCGTGCTACCGACCGATACAGCGAATCCCGCTGCACCGGCTCGCGTCGCGCTTCCCGAATGGCTTGCACCAGTTCCTCACGCCCCGCTTCTTGCGGCGTCTTCGCCCCGGCCATGTGGTAAATCTTCTCCTCGATCACCGTCCCGTCAATGTCGTCCACGCCGTAACTCAACGACACCTGCGCCAGCTTCATGCCCATCAGAATCCAATACGCCTTGATGTGATCGATGTTGTCGAGATAAATGCGGGAAATCGCCAGCGTCCGCAACATGTCAAAACCGCTCGGCCCCGGCAGGTCCGCCAACTTCGTGTTCTGTGGATGAAACGCCAGCGCCACAAAGGCCGTGAATCCTTTTGTCTCCTCCTGCAACTCGCGTAACCGCCGCAAATGGTCGACCCGATGATGTTCCTTCTCGACGTGGCCGATCAACATCGTGCAGGTCGAACGCCCGCCCATCTTGTGCCAGGTGCGATGCACGTCGGCCCATTCCTCCGCGGTCTCCTTGGCGTGACAAATCACGCTGCGAACTTCAGGATCGAAAATCTCGGCGCCGCCGCCCGTCAGCGAACCGAGCCCCGCCTCGCGCAACGCCGCCAGCGTTTCCGGGACGCTACGTTTCCCGACCCACGACAGATGCAGAATCTCGATTGCCGTAAACGCTTTCAGGTGCAGATTCGGATCGAGCGCCTTCAGCGATCGCAACATCTCCACGTAGTAGTCCCACTTGAACGACGGATGCAGTCCGCCGACGATGTGGATTTCCGTGATGCCGAGTTGGAGCGCTTCCTTTGCTTTCTCGACCATCTGCGGCAGGTTGTATTCGTAAGCGCCCGCGTCGCGGCGGCGCCGGTAGAACGCGCAGAAATCGCAGTCGAGGATGCAGAGGTTCGAATAATTGATGTGGCGATTCAAAATGTAGTAGGCGACGTTGCCGTTCTTGCGTTCCCGGACCCGATTGGCCATCGCGCCAATGGCCGCCAGGTCGCGGGAACGGAACAGCCGCAGACAATCCTCATCGCTGATGCGTTGTCCCGCCTCCACCTTCTCGCAAATGTCGCGCAACTCGCTGCGCTCAATCAATCTGTTCATGCCAAAATGCGCAGGCTAAAGCCTGCGGCTATAGGTAGCCGCACCCTTCATGGGTGCGTGTCGTTCATCTCCACGCCACATCCACCACCACCGCCGCCAGAAAAACCATGCCGATCGCCGCGTTCATGCGAAAAAAGGCAAGGTTCAAACTCACGGGATCGCGTTTTCTCGCCAGCCAATGCTGCACGACCAAACACAAACTGATTACCGACAGCCCGACATAGTATGGCACGCGAAGACCCGAAATCAACCCGAATCCCAGCAGGGCCACGGCCATCAGCGCGTGCGCCAGTTGGGCAAATCGGAGGCTCCCTCCAATCCCCCATCGCACCGGCAACGACCGCAACCCGTGCTGTTTGTCAGATTCATAATCCTGGGTCGCGTAGATGATGTCGAACCCGACCAGCCAGAACACGACCGCCACCGCCAGAACCACCGGCGGCCAGAGTTGAGTAAAATCCCCGCGCACCGCCAACCACGCCCCCACCGGCGCCAATCCCAACGCCAGCCCCAGGAAAAAATGCGAGAAATCCGTGAACCGCTTTGTCAACGAGTAGAAGAACACCACGGCCAACGCCACCGGCGACAACCAGAAACAAATCGGATTGATGAACCAGCTTGTGACCACCAATCCTATCGCCGCCCCAACCACCAACTCCCAACTCCCAACCACCGAAATCTGCCCCGTCACCAGATGTCTTTCCGCCGTCCGCGGATTGACCGCGTCAAACTTCCGGTCCACAATCCGATTGAATCCCATGGCCGCCGTCCGCGCACAAACCATCGCGGCCAGAATCAGTAGAAAAGTCCGCCCCCCTGGCCAGCCATGCCGCCCCGGCGGCACCGCCACCGCCATGCTCGCAAGTGCGAACGGAAGAGCGAAGATGGTATGAGAAAACCGTACGAACTCAAAATATTTGCGAAAACTCAAGTCATGTACTCTATCAGTCTTTGCCACTACGGTTCAATCACTCCCGTCCGCGGGTGCCGCATCAGTTTGCTATAGCGGCGCTCTGTGAGCGCCGTGGGTGTCCCCGTTCTGAGATCAACGTTACGGACATCTCGAATGTCATCTCTGAGCGTCTTGCCGAAGCCCTGAGCGGCGAAGGGGAAACCACTGCGGGACGGCTTTCGCGCGGCGCCTGCCGCAGGCTTCGTGATTGAAGCTGGCGGAACATCGGGGCCTCCTACCGATCACGCGTCTGTTTTGTGTCCTGAAATTCAGGTAGGATCGATACATCAATTACTGATGTATCCCCCTGTGCTTTTGCCATCGTCCCGCCCTTGTCCATCGACATCGGGGATTCGCCGCTACGACGCCCATGCTGATGATTCTCCCGTGTCAAATCCCGGCCGCTGGAACGCCGGTGCCCTTGGAAACCGCGCTTCTGGGGGGCTTCGACTACCGGCTCGGCGGCGACAAGTTTGTCGACATCAATCCCCTGTTCCGCCGCCAGTTCCCGGACCAGCTCGATCGTCTGCTGGAACGTCTCCCCCAACTTGTTCCAGAACTCGGCGTTGGTGACATCCCGCGCCGTGTCGCCCCAATGCTGTTGCTCCTGGATATACACCAGACAGCGGGCGGTAAACGGACAACGCTCGCACCAACGGTCGCAGTAGTTATAAATGCCGGGAATGAACCGCGGATCTCGCGCCAGTTCGACGAGGTCGAACGCCTTCTTGGACCGTGACCGCTCCGTGGCCATCCATCCATGCCCTCACCCCGAAGAATCTGCCAGCATGGGTCGAGATGCGTTCCGAGCGATTCTAACTCTTGGCTTCCAGACATTGTCGTCATCCCACCAGATAGGCGGGGCCGCCATCGACCGTTTCTTTTTTTGCCCGTTTCCATCTGTCGCGAGAATCTTGCTTCTAGAACCAACTCTCTTCCTCGGCTCGACCGAAATAAATCACTCGCGAGGCCTGGCGATCCGCGAGAGCGGCAACGCAGAACGAATCCAGCGCGTGGTGAACATCCGCCTGCATCTGCGGTTACAAACGGACCGTGCCCCGTGGTTGCCTCCAACGCCGCCGTGACGGCGGCCACTACACCGGCCAACGGAGAAGGGAACCAAACAGACCACAGGCAGGGACGCCTGTGCCACCGGAGCAGGCCTGAGGGGAACCGGAGAGGCAGCGGCTTCTGGATCGATTGTTTGCCGCTCATAATGTTCCCGTAACTCGGTTCTGGGAGAATGCTCGCAGTTTGATCAGGGGAGTGACGCGGAGGCGGGTGGATGCCCCCGCAAACACGGGAAACCAACCAATCAGAAAAGGAGACTCAAACATGCAGAATCAGATCCGTCGATCGATGATGACTTGGACGCTTATCGCGGGAGTTGCGGCGCTCGGGGCCGCCTGTGCGTCGACCAAGGAAGCCAGGGAGAAGAAAAAGGAAGCGGCCGAGACGGTTACGATGGCCCAGTTGTCGCCGGGAGCACGCGCTACTGTTGAACGCGCAACCGCCGGCGGGACAATCGACAAGATGACCAAGGAAGATGAAAACGGGAAGACCATTTATGACGTGGAAGCCACTGTCGGCGGCAAACACATGGAGTGGACGATTGCCCCCGATGGCACGGTCACAGGCACGGAGACGGGCATTGCGTATAGCGAGTTGCCGGACTCGATCCGTGCGTCGGCGGAGAAATTCTTCGGCACGGCGACCGGCCTGGAAGCCGTCAAGGGCGTCGAGGATGGCAAATCCATGTACGAAGTGACCGGCCAGAAGAATGGCAAGAAGGTCACCGCCGAGTACGACGCATCGGGCAAGTTTGTGGGGCAGGAATAGGGGGGGAGGATTGGAGTTGACCACGTAGAGCCGCCAACAAAACTGTAGCCGCAGGCTTTAGCCTGCGCGGGAAAGGCGCACCCTTAAAGGGTGCGGCTACAGGGGAGTCGGTTGTATTAGGCGCGCTTGCGGGTTCCCGGATTCCTCCCTATGCTGCAGGCTGCCGCCATGAAAGTACTTCTGATTGAGGATTCCAAACTATTGCAGCGTTCGGTCGGAACGGCGCTGAAGAAGGCCGGCTACGCCGTGGACGTCACGGGGGACGGCAAGGAAGGGCTTTGGTATGCGGAATCCAACCCGTACGATGCGATCATCCTCGATTTGATGTTGCCGGGCATGGACGGTCTGACGTTGCTCCATCGTCTGCGCACCCAGGGCAAGAACACTCACGTGCTCATTCTGACTGCGAAAGACACCGTTGCGGATCGTGTGCGCGGTCTCCAGTCCGGGGCGGACGATTACCTGGTGAAACCGTTTGCCCTGGAGGAACTGCTTGCGCGAGTGCAGGCCCTGTGCCGGCGTGGATACGGCCGTAAAAGCTCGCGCCTGCGTGTTGCCGACCTGGAAATCGACATGGCAGCCAGAACCGTGACGCGCGGCGGGGAGGGGATCGATTTGACCGCCCGCGAATACCGTTTGCTCGAATACCTGGCTCTGCGCCGTGGCGAAGTCGTTTCGCGCGGCGAGATCGAAGAACATATTTACGGTGATGCGGTCGATCCACTCAGCAACGTGGTGGACTCGGCGATCTGTGTTCTCCGCAAGAAAATCACCCCGACCGGCGGCGCGCCCCTGATCGTTACCAGACGGGGTCTCGGTTATGTCATGGACGCCCCGACCGAATGAAATCCATTCAAATGCGTTTGATCGTCGGGCTGCTGGGCAGCAGTTTGCTGATCCTTGGGATCGGCGGGGCCGTGATCCATTTCGCCACGCGCGCCCTGTTGTTGCGTGAATTCGATTCCACCCTGCGGGCAAAGGCCATGGCGCTTGCGGCGGCGACCGATGTGAAGGAAAACGGAGCGGACTTCGACCTTGCCGGCGAGCTCCTGCAAGAATTCTCCCGGCCTCGTTCAGCCGAATACTTTCAGCTTTGGGATTCCAACGGAAGATCGCTCGCCCGTTCGCCATCGCTGGGGACCAATGACCTGCCCCGGCTGGCTGGCGCAACGGCTTCTGCTCAATTCCGGATTCTGAAGTTGCCCAATGGCCATCGGGGACGAGCCGTTGAATTCCAGTTTTCAGCGGAGTCCAGTGGCGAACACCAAGGGCCGGCATCTGCTTCCACGGTGACGCTCGTTGTCGCGAGCAGTCTGCGCAGTGTCTGGGGAACACTGGATAAGCTGACCGATGCATTCCTGCCGGCTGCCGCCATTGTCTTCGCCGGCATGATTGTGATCGTGCGACTGATCGTCCGCCGGGGACTGGCGCCGCTGGCAGGCGTGGCGGAGCGCGCGGCGCACATCGACGCTTCCTCGTTGGGGCTGCGGTTTGCCACGGAATCGCTGCCCACCGAGTTGCTTCCCATCGCCCACCGCCTCAACGATCTGTTGGCCCGGCTCGAACGATCCTTCGAACGGGAACGGCAGTTCACCTCCGACGCCGCCCACGAACTGCGCACGCCGATCGCCGAGTTGCGCTCGTTGGCTGAGGTCGCCCTGAAATGGCCCGAGGGCCGTGAAAGCACAAGGCAGGCATTTTGTGACGCGCTCGAGATCGCCCGGAGAATGGAGGCCATTGCGACCGGACTTCTCAGCCTGGCTCGATGCGAGGACGGCAAGCAAACGACCAAGCGCGAACCGGTTGCAATCAAGGAACTGGTGGATGAGCTATGGCATCCGCTGGCCGACCAGGCCGGCCACCGGCAACTCCGTGTCGCGTTCGATGTCGCTTCCGACGTGCGGTTTGTCACTGACCGCTCCTTGCTCGGCCTGGTCCTCTCCAATCTCTTCTCGAATGCGGTCGAGTACACGCCCGTCGGCGGCACGGTTCGCGTTAGCGCCGAGCAACAAGATGGTCGGTTCAAGTTGTCCGTAGCCAACACCGTTGACAATCTCAGCCCCGAGGATCTCCCGCACCTGTTTGAACGGTTCTGGCGCAAGGACACCTCGCGCACTTCTTCCGAACACGCCGGCCTGGGGCTGGCTCTGGCCAAAGCCTTCACGGAATTGCTGGGGATGAAAGTTTGCGTCGACCTCCTCCGACCCGACACACTCGTCATTTCACTCGAAGCAACCCTGGCCAGGTAACAACGCGCCGCCCGGTTTTGACGTTTTCCGTTGCCCGTGCAGGGTGAAGGAGCTATTCTGTTTTGCGTCATGGAACCGACCCACGAGTTGATGAGGGCGCGGCTGGAAAAGCGCCAGAAGCTGTTGGACCAGGGGATTGATCCGTACGGGAGCCGGTTCGAGGTGAGCGAAACCATTGCCGCCGCCCGAGCCAATCCGACGCCCGAACGCGAGGTGCGGTTGGCGGGCCGTTTGATGAGCCATCGCGACATGGGCAAGAGCGCGTTTGCCGACATCAAAGACTCCGCCGGCAAGATCCAGGTTTTCCTCCAAAAAAACGGGATGCCCGAAGGCCAATTCGAGCTGTTCAAGAACTCCGTGGACCTGGGCGACATCATCGGCGTGAGCGGCAAATTATTTACGACCCACGCGGGCGAACTCACCGTCCGCGTGGAAAACTTCACGATGCTGAGCAAGGCGCTGCGTCCGCTGCCCAAGGAATGGTACGGCATCAAGGACGTGGAGATGCGTCTTCGTCAGCGGTACCTCGATTTGATTCTCAACGACCCGGTGCGGGAGACGTTTCTGCTCCGGAGCCGCGTGATAGGGGAGATCCGGAAGTTTTTGGACGGACGCGGATTCATCGAGGTCGAGACGCCGATGATGCAGCCGATCGCGGGCGGGGCGGCGGCGAAGCCGTTCCAGACCCATCACGAGGCGCTCGGGTTGGACCTGTTTTTGCGCGTGGCGCCGGAGCTGTACCTGAAACGCTTGCTGGTGGGCGGGTTCGAGAAGATCTACGAGATCAACCGCAGCTTCCGCAATGAAGGGATTTCGCGCAAACACAATCCGGAATTCACGATGCTCGAAGTCTATCAGGCCTACGGCGACTACGAGACGATGATGGAACTGGTGCAGGGACTGGTGACAACGGTCGCCGAGAACGTCTTCGATTCGCTGATCGTGAAACGGTACGACGGACAGGAGATCGATCTGACTCCGCCATGGCCGCGCGTGACGTATCGGGAGTTGATGGAAGAGAGGCTCGGCAAAGATTGGTTCAGCCTCGCCCTGGAGGACCGGCGGATGCGCGCGTCCCAGATGGGGGTGGAGGTCGGACCCGATACGCCCGACTACGAGGTGACCAACGCCATCTTTGAGAAGACGGTCGAACCCACGCTGATCAATCCCACGTTCGTGACCCATTTGCCGGCGGACCTGGTGGTGCTGGCCAAGCCGAACAAGCAGGACGGCAACGTGGTGGACGTGTTCGAACTGATCATCAACGGACAGGAGATCGCGCCGGCCTACTCGGAGTTGAACGATCCGGTGGTGCAACGCGAACGGCTCCTGTACCAGGCGGCCGGACACGCGGAGAAGTTGGACGAGGATTTTCTCCTGGCGCTCGAGCACGGCATGCCGCCGGCGGGCGGCATGGGCATCGGGATCGATCGTCTCGTGGTGCTGTTGACGGGCGCGGAGAGCATCCGCGACGTGATTCTGTTTCCCCAGTTGCGGCCGCAGACCTAAGTGCCTGAGTGCCTAAATGCCCAAGTGCTTACGTTCACCAGAAACTGCTGAACCCTCCGGCACTGATGCACTTGGACACTTAGACACGAGATTGCCATGACTCGTCTCCCTTTCGAATTGTTCCTCGGTCTGCGCTATCTCAAACCGAAGCGGACATTCGTCTCGGTCATCACACTGATCGCGCTGGCGGGCGTGACCATCGGCGTGTGGGTGTTGATCGTGGTGATCGCGGTGATGAGCGGATTTGACCAGGAACTGCGGTCCAAGCTGATGGGCATGCACGCCCATGTGACGGTGACAGGGGCGCTCATTGAAAACAGTGATGAGTTGACGAAGACCCTGCTGGCGCAGCCGCACGTCAAGGCAGCCTCCCCCTACGCGCTGAGTCCGGTGCTCGTCAAGTACAACCGCCACGTCGCCACGCCGTATCTCAAGGGAATCGATCCCGGGCGGGAGATCGCGGTCAGCAAGCTTGGCCAGTACATGAAGGAGGGCGGTCTCGACCTCGAGGGCGACAAGGTGGTGATCGGGCGCGAACTGGCGAACGAGTACGGGATTTATTTGGGTGACAAGATCCTCGTGGACTCGCCGCGCAACCTCGAGAAACTCGGGGAAGAAGTGTACCTGCCGTCGGAATTCACGGTGACGGGCATTTTTGAATCGGGCATGTTCGAGTACGACGTCGGATTGATTTTCACCTCGCTGCAAAGCGCGCAGGACCTCTTTGGAATTGGCAACGCGGTGCATGGGATCGAATTGATGACGGACGATCCGTTCCAGGGCGCGGAGCAGGCAGCCAATGAAATCAACAAAATCCTTCCCTCACCATTGCGCGCGCAGACCTGGGCGCAATTGAACCAGCGGCTTCTCGGCGCGATCCAGGTCGAAAAGACAACGATGTTCATCATCCTGATGCTGGTCATCGTTGTGGCGGGGTTCTGCATCATGAGCACGCTGATCACCAGCACCGTGCAGAAGACCCGGGAAATCGGAGTGCTCAAAGCGCTGGGCGCTTCGTCGATGAAAATCTCCCGGCTGGTGCTGATTCAAGGGTTTGTGGTGGGAGTGGTGGGAGTGATTGTGGGCGCCACGTTGGGCCTGGTGACCATCCACAATCTGACTCCCATTCAGAATTTCCTGACTCACGTGGTTGGCATCGACGTTTTCCCGAAGGACATTTACAACTTCGCGGAGATTCCCGCGTTTCTGACCGGGCGGGACCTGGTGACGATTATTGTTTCCGCACTGGCGATTTGCACGCTGGGCGGTTTGATCCCGGCCTTGTGGGCGGCGAAACTCAATCCTGTCGAGGCGCTGCGCCATGAGTAGAAATAAAGGATTATTTGGAGATTGTAGGGCAACCGCTCCGGTTGCCAATCCATCCATCCAAAACGACGGCAAGCGATGCGCTTGCCCTACAAATCTTCCTGAAATTGTCTGATGCCTGACTCCACCGACATCCTGGTAGCCGAAGACTTGCGCAAAACCTACACGCTTGGCAAGCGCAACGTGGAAGTCTTGCAGGGGATTGATTTGCAGGTGCAGCGGGGCGAAGTGGTGGTGATCGTGGGAGCGTCGGGCGCGGGCAAGAGTACCCTGTTACATTTGCTGGGCGGTCTCGATGCGCCATCGTCAGGCGATGTGAGGCTCGATGGCATTTCGCTTTTTCAGATGTCCAATGTCGAACTCACCCGGCTGCGCAACCAGCGAATCGGGTTTGTCTTTCAGTCCTACAACCTGCTGCCCGAGTTGGATGCGCTGGAGAATGTGTGCCTGCCCGCGCTGCTCGCTCCGCACCGTCCGGAGAACTGGGTCGAGCGGGGCATTGAATTGTTGAAAGCGGTCGGGTTGGGAGAACGTCGGGAGCATCGCCCGGCCGAGTTGAGTGGAGGCGAACAGCAGCGCGTCGCCATTGCCCGGGCCCTGATGAACCGCCCGAGCCTGTTGCTGGCCGACGAGCCCACCGGCAACCTCGATTCGAAGACCAGCGAATCGATCCTCGATTTGCTGTGGCAAATGCACGCGGAATGGAAGACGACGATGGTGATGGTGACACACGACGAGCACGTCGCCAAACGCGGCGAACGGGTGTTGGAGATTGCGGACGGCCGGATTACAGGCTGAACGGATTTCACCACAGAGATTCACCCCGAACGCTTTCGGAGCCGTCGTCATCGGATCGGCAACCGGAGCGGTTGCTCTACAATCGATCGTAAAGATTGAGGGGCGAGCCGCCGCAGCGAGTTCTGGATTGCAGTGGACGCGGTTCTACGTTACATAACTGCGCACTGAAGGAACTGCTCATGACGATTTATTTGGATGGCAAATTTGTTTCGGAAGAGGAAGCGAAGGTTTCTGTCTTCGATCATGGGCTTCTCTACGGAGACGGCGTGTTTGAAGGCATTCGCCTGTACGGCGGAAAGATTTTCCGTCTGGACCAACATCTGGACCGGTTGTTCGCCTCGGCCAAGGCGATCATGCTCCAAGTACCGATGACCCGTCAACAACTGGTCGAGGCGTGCTGTCAAACCTGTGCGCGGAATCAATTACGGGACGGGTACATTCGACTCGTCGTCACGCGAGGGGTCGGCTATCTTGGACTCAGCCCGTTCAAGTGCAAGAACCCAACGGTCTTCATCATTGCCTCCACGATCGAATTGTATCCCGAGGAGATTTATCGGAAGGGGCTGAACCTCATCACGGCGGGGACGGTGCGAACCAGTCCCGCGGCGGTGAGTCCATCGATCAAGTCGTTGAATTATCTGAACAACATTCTCGCCAAGATCGAGGCGATCAATGCGGGCACGGTGGAAGCCTTGATGTTGAACAGTGAAGGTTATCTCGCCGAATGCACCGGGGACAATATCTTCATCGTTCGAGGCGGCCGGCTGGAGACCCCACCGGTCAGCGCGGGGGCGTTGAAGGGAATCACGCGCGGTGTCCTGTTTGAGCTGGCGGCCAGGATGGGCATCGAGGCCCGGGAATGCAATCTGACGCGCTACGATGCGATGACCGCCGAGGAATGTTTTCTCACCGGCACGGCGGCGGAGATCGTGCCGGTGGCGAGCCTGGACGGAAGGCCGATTGGAACGGGAAAACCCGGGACGCTGACCTTGCAATTGACGTCCGAGTTCCGTAAGTTGACTGACTCGGAAGGAACTCCTGTAAAACCGAGTTGAACCGATCATGCATTGCGACAATTGCAAAAAGAATGAAGCCACGGTCCACCTGACGAAGATCGAAGGCGGGAAGATGTTGAAGGTGGACCTGTGCGAGGCCTGCTCAAAAGCGAAAGGCATTGAGGAGGGAGCGGGATTTTCGCCGGCTGATTTTTTTGGTGAACTGGGATTGGCGGCGTCGATCAAGACCGATTCCCCCGATGTGAAGTGTCCGGTTTGCGGGTTTACCCAGGCCGACTTCAAGAAGACCGGCCGATTGGGTTGCAGCGCTTGCTGGGAAACGTTTGAGGAAGGCCTGGCTTCGCTTCTCAAGGCGATGCACAAGAGCGACCGTCACGTGGGCAAAGTTCCCGGCAAAGCGGCCCACACGATTGTCATCAGCGAACGGATCAAGGAACTCGCCCGCGATCTCGAGAAGGCGGTGAGCGCGGAGAAATACGAGGAGGCGGCGCAAATCCGCGACCAAATCCGCGATTTGGAATCCAAATTGAAAACGACCGGCAGCGTGGCGTGAATATCGAGGAGTTACTCAGAAATCCTACGGAGTGGGTCAAGGCGGATGGACCCCATTGCCGGATAGTGCTCTCCAGCCGCGTGCGGCTGGCGCGCAACCTTCGGAGCATTCCCTTTCCGGGATGGGCCAAGAAAGCGGATCGGCAAAAAACGCTCGAATCGATCCAGCCCGTGGTCGAAAAGCTGATGGAGATGAACGACTGTTTCAGCGATTCGATGGACAATTTGATCGCCATCGACAAACAGGTTCTGGTGGAACGGCACCTGATCAGTCGGGAACATGCAGCCAAGAACGTCGGCAGCGGTATCGTGGTCAATTCTCCCGAAACGCTCAGTGTCATGATCAATGAAGAGGATCATCTGCGCATGCAGGCGATCAAATCCGGGCTACAGATCAAGAGCGTGTTCAAGATGATCGACAAGGTGGATACCGAACTGGAGGAACATCTGGATTTTGCGTTCTCGCCACGCTTGGGCTATCTGACCGCCTGCCCGACGAATGTCGGGACGGGCATGCGCGGATCGGCGATGGTGCACTTGCCGGCGATGGTATTGAGCGACCAGGTCAATCAGGTCGTTCAAGCGGTGAACAAGCTGGGGCTGGCGGTGCGCGGACTGTATGGAGAAGGCACCGAAGCGCTCGGCAATGTTTTCCAGGTCTCCAATCAGACGACCCTCGGGGAAAAGGAACTGGATGTCATTGACAGGCTGAGCAAGGTGATCCTCCAGATTGTTGAACATGAAGAGAATGCGCGGATAACGCTGCTTGAAAAGAAGCCGCGTGTGGTTTATGATCAGGTCGGTCGCGCTTATGGTACCCTGACCAATGCGCGCACCATTAGTTCGAAAGAGGCATTGAATTTGCTGAGTTTGGTCCGTATGGGGGTCGATTTGGAGTTTTTCCCCGCTGTAGCACGGGGCACCGTGGACGAGTTGTTCATCGCTTCGCAGCCCGCCCACGTGCAGAAGGCCGCTGAGCGCAAGCTTACCGCGGAGGAACGGGATGTCTTCCGTGCGGACCTGATTCGGGAGCGATTGAAGAATCTTCCGAAGCCGCAGATTGAAGAAACCCGGCCACCCGGTGGTGGCCAGACGCAAGTGTCGTGAGAGGGTACCGGTGATGGAAATGAATAATTTTACGCCGCGAGCGCAGCAGGTGCTCGCCCTGGCCCGCAAAGAGGCCGACCGCTTCAACCACAATTATGTGGGTACGGAGCATTTGTTGCTTGGCCTCATCAAACTCGGCCAGGGCGTCGCGGTCAACGTGATTCAGAAAATGGGGCTGGAACTCGAAACCGTCCGCATGGAGGTCGAGAAACAGATCGGCACGGGTCCCGAGACCAAGATGGTGGGCAATATCCCCTATACGCCGCGCGTCAAAAAGGTTCTCGCGCTGGCCCAGAAGGAAGCGAAACAGCTCAACCACAATTACGTCGGGACGGAACACATTCTCCTCGGATTGCTCCGCGAAGGTGAAGGCGCCGCGGCGCGTATCCTCAAATCCCTCGATATCGACATCGAACGATGCCGCAACGAGATTCTCAAGGAACTCGACCCGAACTTCACTCCGTCGGAAGGCGGAACGGAAGAAGGTGAGCCCGCGCCGGGCGGTAAGAAAGAACTGAAGACACCGGCCTTGCGGATGTTCGGACGCGACCTGACGGAACTGGCAAAGAAGAACGAACTCGATCCCGTCGTCGGCCGCAAGAACGAAATCGAGCGTGTCATTCAGATTCTCTGCCGCCGCACCAAGAACAACCCGGTGCTGCTCGGCGAAGCCGGCGTTGGCAAGACCGCCATCGTCGAAGGGCTGGCCCAGGAAATTACCAAGGGCAATGTTCCCGAGATCCTGCGCGAGAAGCGCGTCGTGACCCTGGATCTCGCGTTGATGGTCGCCGGCACCAAATACCGTGGCCAGTTCGAGGAACGGATCAAAGCCGTTATGGACGAGATCAAGCGCTCCAAGAACGTGATCCTGTTCGTGGACGAATTGCATACCATCGTTGGCGCGGGTTCGGCCGAAGGCGCCATGGACGCCAGCAATATCATCAAACCGGCCCTGTCACGCGGCGAATTGCAGGTCGTCGGCGCCACCACGATGAACGAGTACCGCAAGTACATCGAGAAAGACGCCGCGCTGGAACGCCGGTTCCAGACGATTCTCGTCGAGCCGCCGACGATCGATCAGACGGTTGAGATTTTGAAGGGGTTGCGTTCGAAATACGAGGAGCATCATCACGCCAAGTTCAGCGACGAAGCGCTCATCGCTGCGTCGCGGTTGTCGGATCGCTATATCACTGGCCGGTTCCTGCCCGACAAGGCCATCGACGTCATGGACGAAGCCGGGGCGCGTGCCCGTATTCAGGCGTTGACGCGTCCGCCGGACATTCAGGACATGGAGAAAGAGATCGAGAAGGTCAAGCTGGAGAAGGAAGCCGCGATCCGGGCACAGGATTTCGAGCTGGCGGCCAGCCTCCGCGACAAGGAGAAGCAGTCGCGAGACAAGCTGGAGCAGGTGATGGCCGAGTGGCGACAGAGCCGCGAGGAGAAGGAAATCGTCATCACCGAAGAAGACATCATGCACATTGTCGCCAAGTGGACAGGCATCCCGCTCAACCGCATGGAACAGAAGGACGCCGAAAAACTGCTGCGCATGGAGGAAGAGATGCGCAAGACCGTCATCGGCCAGGACGAAGCGGTCACGGCGATCAGCAAGGCCTTGCGCCGCAGCCGGGCCGACCTGAAAGACCCGAATCGGCCGATCGGTTCGTTTGTGTTCCTCGGACCCACGGGCGTCGGCAAGACCCTGATGGCACGGGTGCTGGCGGAATTCATGTTCGGCGACCAGGCAGCTTTGATTCAGCTCGACATGAGCGAGTACATGGAGAAGTTCAATGTCTCGCGGCTTGTCGGATCCCCTCCGGGCTATGTGGGCTACGAAGAGGGCGGGCAGTTGACCGAGAAAGTCCGTCGCCGGCCCTATTCGGTGGTCCTGTTTGACGAAATCGAGAAGGCGCATCCCGACGTGATGAACATGTTGCTGCAGATTTTGGAGGACGGTCACCTGACCGATTCACTCGGACGCAAGGTGGACTTCCGCAATTGCGCCATCATCATGACCTCCAACATCGGCGCCGAAACCGTCCGCAAGGGAGCCGGACTGGGCTTCGCGCCGAGCAAGGAAGAACACTCGTACGAAGAGATGAAGGGCAAATTGCTCGATGAAGCCAAGCGCGCGTTCAAGCCCGAGTTCATCAACCGGCTGGACGACATCATCGTCTTCCGCAACCTGAACCGGCTGGACATGGTCAAGATCGTCGAACTCGAAGTCACCAAGGTCAAGAACCGCCTGAAGTACAAGGATGTCGAGATCGTCCTGACGCCGGCCGCGACCGACTTTCTCATCGACAAGGGCTACGACCCGCAGCTCGGCGCCCGGCCGTTGCGCCGCGCCGTGGAGAAATACCTCCAGGATCCGATGGCCGAGGAAATCCTGCGCGGCAACATCAAGCCGAGCGAGACGGTGGAAGTTTCCGTCGTGGAAGACAAGCTCAGCTTCAATCAACTCGCCGCCAGCGCGAGTTAAGGCAACGGTTTCAACCTACCGGGCGGCTCATGATGAGTCGCCCGTTCTATTTTGGTTGCTGACGGGCAAACTCAGAGATCAGCTTACCGTCCACGTACAGGTTTTCGATCACGGCGTCATCTCCCTTGATGCGGACGACTGCGTACGTGTTGTAGTTGGTCTGGCCGCGGCGGTTTGAGTTTTCACGATAAGCGCGCTCGGCGGCCGGTGCCTTCGTTTCCTCCATGTAAAACCGGTCAAAGGGTAAACGGAAATTCGCCATGGCGGAATTCGTTCCCCAACCGCGATAGACCTGGTCCACCTTGACGTAATCCCCTGACTGCGGTTGCTGCGAAGTTACCTCCCGGACGGTGGCAAATCCGTCTCTGCCTTCGTCGAGCACTGCGTAACCCCGGCTTCGGCCGGTCGGCTCGGCCTTTCCGGTCCACCGCGCCTGGGTTTGCTCGAAACCCAACCACACGTATCGCCCCCGAAAGGCGTCGTACGGATCGACCGGCGCCGTGCGGAACTTGTAGGCACGTCCGAGCCGCAACGTTGCTTCCCGTCGTGCGATCATCGCGACCGGCACGGCCACCTGTAAGATCGCCACCGCCGCGAGAATTACCAGGATTCCGGGGTTCTTCATCGTGCCACCGCTCCTTTCCGTCGCAACATCACGATATTTGCCGCCAAGAATCCCGCGCCCAAAACAATGAACGCAATCCCGCGAAACAGAAAACTCAGATCGCTGTCGAAAAACCGCGCAATGACCAACGCGGACAAGGCCAGCAAGCCGGCATTGGCGCGGCCCAGCCGATTGGATCGAATCCCGGCCACCAAGGCGCCGAGGCCGAGCGCAAGCAGATAGACGTTGAAGATCGCCTGACCAATCGCCATGCCCCGCCCTCCCGTCTCGCACGCATATCCAATGACACCGCACAACGGCCCAAGTCCGACCATGAACCGATCCAAATCGTTCCAGCTTGCCGCTCGCGCTTCAAGCCCCGCCACACACACAGCGGCAATCGGCAGCAGCGCCGCGATCAAACTCCCCACGACCAAAACCCAGCCGGATGCGGAAATCTCGTGCCAAGCCTGATATTGAATTTCTCTCCACGGCCATTGGAACGTCAGGATGAGCGCCACGATTCCGAGACCGATTGCGCCCACCGATTGCCAAGGCCGGTGCCAGCCCGTCGGCGCTTCCTTGAACCAGTGCACGCCCGCCAGATACATCAAAGCCAACAAACCCGTGTAGGTGCCGATCCAGGCGCCCTTCATCGTTCCTTCCACCGCAAAGCCTGCTCCCACACACAGACACAGCGCCAGCACCCAGCCAGACAGCGCAGCACCCCATTCATACCGTCGCGTGCGCCAGAGATGGAACATGTACGGCATCGCCAGCGCCAGAAGTCCCCAGTACCATAAAGTCGTCCCACGTTCGTAGGAATAATCGGCGCATCCCGCCCATGCCGTCGCGCCGATGAAATACAGACACGCGGCCACGCTCGACCGCATCAAATACACGATCGGCAGTCCCAGGAGAATCCACGTCAGGAAGAACCGGGCCGTGTCTCCGTGGATTTGGTAAATCTGCGCCACGAGCGAAATAGCGGCCCCAATGGTCAGGGCCCAGTAGACCGCGACCCCTTCACACCAGGGCCCACTCTCCCTCTTTCGAGCCAGCACCCATCCGGCAAGAGCAATGGCCGTCAGCAACGGGGCGAACGCCAGCGCTACCCGAGTAGGCCGGTTTAAATCGTCCCAATTGTGAGCGACCAACAAGATTACGCCGGCGCCGATCAACGCCGCGCCGAGAATCCCCAGGATGAGAAACGCCCACCGTTTGCCGCCGCCCTCCTCGACTTCCCCAAAGTGCCGTCGCAACCGCTCCGCGGTATCTGCAGGCACAATCCCGCTGCTCACCAGCGTCGGCAACTCCTGGTACAACCACCGCAAGTGTTGCTTGCTCATGATCGCTCCTCCTCAATTAGAATAGGTACCGTCCGATTGTGACGCAAGCGCAATGCTTGGCGTTCTCGGAGCGGCGTTCAACGGCGACGAAGACTGCCGCAACCGTAACAGGTAGCCTGAGAGTCTCCTGCTGCGCGCCGGGTTCCAGCCGATGATGTTTTCGCGCCGGTTGTCGTATCGGTAGGTGAGGCCGAGCTTCAGCGCGAGCAACGACGGCATCATCCCGACGGTGAACACGCCTCGCGCAAACCGCCACAAGATCCGGTCGAGCCGGTAGAATTGCGCGTAGAGCCAGTCCGCGCCCGCCTGCAATTGCCGGGCGCTCATGCGTGCCGGCTGGAACACCACATGCCGGTAATCATAGTGACTCCAGTCGCAGTCGGTCACGCGGCCCGCGCATTCCATGTCCGCATACAGCGGCGTGCCGGGCAACGGCGTCAAGATGTTCAACTGGATGGCATCAATCTGCGTTCTCCTCAGGAATCGCAGGGTGCGCTCGAACACGCCGACATCGTCGCCATCCATGCCCACGATGATCCCGGCCACGATGCCGATACCGGCGCGGCGTATGGCTGCCAGCCGTTGCGCGTACTGCCCGCTGTGATTGAATTGTTTGCCCATCGCCGCGAGGTTCTCTGCGCTTGTTGTCTCGATGCCGATGAACAACCCGCAGCACCCCGCTGCATGCATCAGCCGCAGCAGTTCGGGATCGTCCGCAATCTCGATGGAGCACTGGCTCACCCATCGCTTCCGCAGGGGCGTCATCGCCTGAAACAACTCCCACGCGTAGTCGCGGTCCGCAGCAATGTTGTCGTCCACGAAAATGAAATTGCGCGGGATCGTCTGCAACTCCGCCAGCACATCGCTGGCCGACCGATGCCGGTATTGATGCCCGTGAAACACCGTCACCGAACAATACCGGCAATGGTGGCGGCATCCGCGCCCGGCCTGTACCGCGTTGACGGTGACGTAGTGCCGGGCTGTCCGCTCCAACAAATCGCGGCGTGGGATCGGCGCGTGAAGTTCGAGGGAATTGTTAAGGCTGCGATAAATCCTTGCCGGTGTAGCGGTGCTTCTCTGAAGCGCCGAATCACAACTATCCGGGGACCCTCGGCGGCTCGCAGAGCCGCCGCTACAACACAACCGGCCCGACTCGATATCCACCAGCACCCGTTCCCACGCGTCCTCCGCGTCCCCCACCACAATCGCGTCGAAATGTAGCGCGGCCTCTTCCGGACAGAGCGTTGCGTGATAACCGCCAGCGACCACGATCCTGCCTCGCGCCTGAAATTCTCTGGCGATGTCATACGCGCGCGGCGCCAACGCCGTCATGAACGTCACGCCGACCACGTCGCAATCGCAGTCGAAATCCAGCGGCTCCACGTTCTCGTCCACGATGCGCACTTCATGTTCCGGTGGCGTCAGCGCCGCCACCGTCGTCAGAGGCAATACGCTGAACCGGAGCATCGCACGTTTCGGCACGCGGGGCCGTTCCGGTGTCACCCGGACATTCTCACCCGCCGGAAGTATCAGCAGGACTTTCATAAACTATCTCGCTTTCATTGGTCCGAACACCTCAGCCGACGGCAGGCACGCGCGGCGTGGCCTTCCGATCATTTCAGGTAACCCGTCAATCGTTTGACCAGGAGCTTGTCGCAGTCTTGCTCAGAGGTCGGCTTGATGCTCTGGTAATCGGGGTGATGGGAGTTCTGCATGTCCACGATGACCCACTCGCCCTTCCGGTCGCACACGACGAAATGCACAATTCCTTGCTCCCAGTTTTTGGGGTTAAAGACATAGTCCGCATACAGAACGTAGTCGGCATCCGCCGGATTCTTCTTTGCATAATCCCGGAACTCACGCGCCATGTCCCATAATGCTTTCATCTCATTGGGATCAGCATGAGTAGCCTTGAGCAATACGGATTGCTTTGCCGCCACTGCCTTGCAGAGTCCCGCATCCGTGATCATCTTCGCAAGGTCGGCGGCACTCGTGGCGTTTGCCGTATCACCACCGATCCGAGCCGGAAAAACCACCAAGGTTGCTTTTGGCATCGCTTTCTTCATTTCGTTTTGGCGTTCAGGGAGAGGCGTTCTTTCCTTTTCGGGGGGCATTCCGCTCCGCGCGTCCATCAGCGCCGCCATTTTTCCCGGCTTGGCGGCCTTGGCGGTTTCCTCGTTGAGACCCAGTTGCGGACTCAGCCGTTGGACAAGCAGGTCGGACAAGGTCATCGGATCTATGGAGCCCAAGCTCTTGACCGCTTCATCCTGCGGCGTCAGGCGGTCGATCCAGACAACCGCACCTGTCTTATCGACGACAACCGCACGAAGCTCCTTCAGTCCCGTTTGACGATTGCCATTGTATTCGGCGTACAGCGCGTACTCCGTTACGATTGGATTCTTCTGGATGAACTCACCAAGCGAAATGGTCATCGGTTCCATGTTGGTTTGGGTTCCGGGGTCGAAGGCGGCTTTCCCGAGTTCGATGTTCTTCAACCCTTGCCGCTCCAGCAGCAATCCAACAACTTCGGTCACGCGGTCGAATGGTCTACCGACGACCCGTATCGGGAGAATGGTGAGTGAAGTCCCCGGCCCTTTGGATTTCATCAGCTCGATTCTCTTTTGCTGCTTTGGCGAAACGCCTGGTTTCTGCGTAGCTTCTTGTGCAGACGTCCATCCTGAGGCAAAAAGGACGCCGAGAAGCACTCCGAAAACACTTGTCTTCCACGCGCTCCATACCGCTTGTTTCATGTTTTTGTTTCCAACACTATTTTTCATAACTTGCTCCTTACTTGGTTTGGGTTTTGTTGCTTCATGATGTTTTCCTTTCCTATTGCTGCATTGTTGCTGGTTCACAGCGCGGCCAGAGCAGAATGGCGGTGCAGGCGAGGGTCAAGGCGAGCAGGAAGGTGTCACGTTCGCCGAGCCTCGTCTGCCACCCCTGGGGATGGCTCAGGATCGTGATGCTCATCATCACCGCTGCCGTTGTCAGCAGGACCACGCTTGAGATCTGTTGGAATGATTTCATTTGATTGCCTCCGACAGGTCCCATACGCCGCTGCCGTGCCAAGAATGGCGCAACTGGCTCGCCGTTGGCAATCAATGGCTTAGAGCCGGACGATTGATTATGTATAGACAATTACTGATATGAAGATATACAATTAATGTATGCCATCCAAGCCAAAGCTTACCGCGGGGCAACGCGAGTTCCTCTCGCTCGTGGCCCGGGCCGCCTTCAGCAATCCGTTCAGCGATGATTTTGACGCGCTGCAACTGAGGATCGCGGGTTGCGACGGCTCGGTGCCGACCGTGGAACGGATCAAGCTGACCGTGGAACGCTGGAACGATCAACTGCACAAACTGCACGTGGCCGGCGTGACCAACTTCAAACAAATCGAGGGCGAGGATCGCGAAATCCTGCGGAACGCGCTTCTGTACGAGATCTATCACCGGTTTCTGGGCGCCTACGACCAGCTCATCGCCGACCAGATTGCGACAGGAGACCGGCCGGTGCCGGTGCCGTTTGTCGGCAAGGCGCTGACGCTGTTTGCACGACGCGGATTCGGCCCCGAAGACGCGCGGCGGTACTTCGCCATTTTCTACCAGATCCGAAGAGCGTACTTCTTCATCGACCAGGGGTTGATCGGGCGCAGCGCCTGCATGAAGGAATTCCGCCGGCATCTCTGGAACAGCGTGTTTACGCACGATATCCGGTTCTACGAGCGGCATCTCTGGAATCGGATGGAGGATTTCTCGACGATGTTGCTCGGCGAAACGGGCACGGGTAAGGGCGCAGCAGCCGCGGCCATCGGCCGTTCTGGATTCATTCCCTTCGACGAAAGGCGCGGGTGTTTCGCCGAGAGCTTTACCCGATCGTTCATCGCCCTGAATCTTTCCCAGTTTCCCGAGGCCCTGATCGAGTCGGAATTGTTCGGTCACAGGAAGGGGGCGTTTACCGGCGCCATTGCCGATCACCAGGGCGTGTTCGCCCGCTGCAGCCCCTGCGGGTCCATCTTCCTTGATGAAATCGGCGACGTGTCGATTCCCGTCCAGATCAAATTGCTTCAAGTTCTCCAGGAGCGGACCTTCTCGCCGGTCGGCAGTCACGAGCGGCTGCGGTTCCGCGGCCGCGTCATTGCCGCGACGAACAAACCGCTGGAGGAGTTGCGCCGCGCCGGGCAGTTCCGTGACGATTTCTTTTATCGGCTCTGCTCGGATGTCATTACCGTGCCGCGTTTGCACCAACGCATTCAGGAAGACCCTGCCGAATTGGATGATCTGATCGCGCTGATCGTGCGACGGCTGATGGGCGAAGCGTCCACGGAGATTGTGGAGATGGTGCACAAGGCGTTCGACGCCACGCTCGGAGGAGAGTATCCGTGGCCGGGCAACGTTCGGGAACTGGAGCAGGCCGTGCGGCGGGTGCTGTTGACACGGGATTACGTGGGAGACCATCGAACGGTTTCATCGGATTTGTGTGGACGGCTGCAGGCGGGACTGGCCGATGGTTCGCTCAATGCCGACGCGTTGCTTGCCGGTTACTGTCAGTTGCTGTACGAGCGGCATGGCACCTACGAGGAAGTGGCCCGCCGCACGAATCTCGATCGGCGCACGGCCAAATCGTACGTGCAGAAAGAGCAGACGACGCACGCGGGCGTGAGTCCGAAATCGAGCTAACGACAGGAGGGAGCTTGCATGCCAGGGAAGGCTTCTCTATTGTGACATTACGATGATGTCGGCTTTGCCTCGGTTTTGGTCATCCGCGGTGGACAAACTCGCCCAACTCGGGGCGCTGGTGCTTTTGTTTGTCGACATTCTCAAGACGATCGTCACCCATCGGCCGAGGTGGGCGGACACGATCAATCAAATCTACAAGATCGGCTGGCAATCGCAGGCCGTGGTGATGATTACGGGGGCGTTCACAGGAATGGTGTTCGCGGTACAGACGGCCCAACAATTCCACAAGGTGAAGATGGACACCGCGGTCGGTCCGGTGGTCAGCGTGGCCATGACGCGCGAATTGGCGCCGGTGTTGACGGCCTTGATGGTGGCGGGCCGTGTCGGGGCGGCGATTGCGGCGGAATTGGGCACCATGAAAGTGACGGAGCAATTGGATGCCTTGCGGTCGATGGGGACGGCGCCGGTGGATTATCTGGCCGTGCCGCGGTTCCTCGCGCTGCTGCTGGCTTTGCCATTGTTGACGGCGGAGGCGATGGCCTTGGGGATCTTCAGCGGTTATCTGGTGGGCGTCCACATGATGGGGATCGATGGAGCCTATTTCCTGAACAATATGTACAAATTCACCGGCGCCAAGGACGTGATAAGCGGTCTGATCAAGTCGGTGTTTTTTGCGGTGTTTATCGCCCTGATCTCCTGTCACAAGGGATTTACTGCAGGGGAAGGGGCGGAGGGCGTGGGACGAGCGACGACGCAGGCGGTTGTTGTGTCTTCTCTGACGATCTTGATCGCGAATTTTTTCATTGCGGTGGTGTTTAACGCGGTGATCACGCCATGATCCGAATCGAAGGATTGAAAAAGGCATTCGGCAGCACCGAGGTGTTGCGAGGCGTGGATCTTGAGATCCGCGACGGCGAAACGATCGTGATCATCGGGAACAGCGGCGGCGGCAAGAGCGTGTTGATGAAGCATCTCTGCGGCTTGCTCAAGCCCGATGCCGGCAAGGTCGTGGTGGACGAAGTGGACATCGTTCCCTTGTCCGAAAAGGAACTGACGCCCATCCGCAAGAAGTTTGGAGTGCTGTTTCAAGGCGCGGCGTTGTTCGACTCGATGACGGTATTCGATAACGTGGCCTTTCCGCTGCGCGAGGAGCACAAGTTCAGTGAAGAAGAGATTGGGCAACGAGTGGAGCGGGCATTGGCGATCGTGGATCTGGCGAAGGCGAGTGACAAGAAGCCCGCGGAACTGAGCGGGGGCATGCGCAAGCGGGCCGGTCTGGCGCGGGCGTGTGTGGCCGAACCGAAGTATATTCTTTACGATGAGCCGACCACGGGATTGGATCCGATCATGGCGGACAACATCAACGAATTGGTCTTACGCTTGCACGACCAACTCAAGGCAACGAGCGTCGCGGTAACCCATGACATGGTGAGCGCCTACAAGATCGCCGATCGAATCGCCATGCTTCACGAAGGACGGATTTACACCGTCGGCACACCGCAGGAAATCCAGAACACAACCGATCCGATTGTCCAACGGTTTATCAAGGGAATCGGCAACGCACGGCAGGAGGTGCAACTTGGCGCAGCAACGGTCCATTGAAATCCGATCGGGAGTATTCGTCGTGGTCTGCCTGGCATTGATGGCGGGGCTGATTTTGTATTTTAGCAAGAGCGGGGTCCTGGGGAGCGATCGCTATGCGATCACCGTCGTGTTCCCCAACGCCAGCGGCATCATCAAGGATGCCAACGTCCTGTACGCCGGCGTCCCCATCGGCAACGTGACCCGCATCGCAATTTCCGAGGAGGGCAACCTGAGCGTGAAACTGACGCTCGCCATTTACAAGCAGTACCACATTCGCCAGGACGCCAAGTTTGTCATCAATCAATCGGGACTCTTGGGAGATCGCTATGTGGACATTATTCCGCAGAGCACGACGGCTCCCATGGTCAAACCGGGCGACCTCATCGAAGGATCTCCGAACCTGGATCTGACCGAGGCGATTCGCGGGGCGGTCGACGTCCTGCATCAGGCTGCGGGCACGATGGAACGAGTCGACGGCATGCTCCGGCGCGTGGATGCGGTGGTGTTGAGCACTCAGAACCTGACGCATGTGAGCGAAAGCCTGGCCAACATCGACGCCACCACGAGCAACACGACAACGCTCACCGCCAACCTGGCCAGCATCATCCAAACCAACCGGGGCAAACTCGACGAGGTGTTCGCCGAGCTGTCCCGGTCCGCGAGCGATTTCAGCACCGCCTCCAAGCATGCCGAGCAGATCATGAATCGTTTGGACGATGTCGTTGCGACCAATGCGCCCGACGTTCACGGGGCCATCACCAATCTTGCCGCCAGCGCCGAGCGGCTGAACAACGTCCTGACCCGCCTTGAAAATGGCGAGGGAACCGCCGGAAAGCTTCTGGCGGATTCGAAGTTGCACGACGACCTTGTTCAGTTGATCGAAAAAATCAACCGCTACGGGCTGTTTTACAACACCTGGATTGGGCCGACACCTAAAAAGGAACGCGTCGGTGGAGCCCCGTCGACCCCTCCTGCGGATAAGGGCAAGCCATCGTCTACGACCAACAACCCCGCAAACCCAGCCCGGCCGACGGCCGGATCCAACTGATCGCTCACAAAGTCCTCTTGTTTGTTGCCGTGGCAATCGGCCCGGTGAGAAATCGAGTTTGACGTGCCGCGTACGGTTCGCTAGTGTGGCGGACACGATGACGTTGAGATGCACCCCGTTGTTTTGAGGAGAATTCGCACATGATTGTTACCACCGCACAGTTGTTCAAAATCGCCTACGGCAAGTACGCCATCGGCGCGTACAACATCAACAACCTGGAGCAAACCGTCGGGCTGTTTCGGGGCTGCATCCAGAGCCAGGCGCCGTTCATCATCCAGATCAGCAAGGGCGCACGCAAGTATACCGATAAACGATTTCTCGAAGCGATCATCCGCGCCGCCGAACAGGTGTTTCCGGAAGCCATTTTCGCCGTCCACCTCGACCACGGCGATGAAGAAAGTTGCTACGACTGTATCAATTCTGGTTTCTACAGTTCGGTGATGATCGACGCCAGCCATGAGCCATTCGAGCAGAACGTCGAGATCACCAAGCGCGTCGTCGCCAAGGCCCATGCGCGCAAGGTGTCGGTCGAAGCGGAGCTGGGCCGGCTCGGCGGCGTCGAGGAAGACATCGTCGGCAGCGTTTGTCTGACGGAACCAGATGAAGCCAAGAAGTTTGTCGAACAGACCCGATGTGATTCGCTGGCGGTGGCGATCGGCACCAGCCACGGCGCGTACAAATTCAAGGCCGAACCCGGCAAGAAATTCGGACTTCATTTCGAGGTGATCGAAGGCATTCAGAAACGATTGCCTGGTTATCCAATGGTCATGCACGGCAGCTCCAGCGTGCCGAAGGACGAAGTAGATCGAATCAACAAAGCTGGCGGACGAATGCAGGATGCCAGCGGCGTGCCGGAGGAGGAGTTCATGCCCGCCGCCAAGATGGGCGTCTGCAAGGTCAACATCGACACCGACGGCCGCCTGGTCTGGACACGCGTCCACCGCGAATTCTTTCGCGATCATCCCGAGAAATTCGACCTGCGTGATGTCGGCACGCCGTTCATTGGCGAGTACGCGAAGATGATCGCGCACAAAAACCAGGTTCTCGGCTCAGCGGGCCAACTGAACGACGTTCGCGCCAAGCTTGGCAAGAAATAAGCCGTTCCCCAGCGCGCGGGTTAGTGCTGGAGTGCCGAAGTGGGCAGGAGGGGCAGCCTTGGGCTGGACGACCGCGGGTCTGGCAATTGCGGCGGCAACGACACCAGGATCTCGTTCGCCGGCCGCTTGCCGACGACGACAGTGATGGCCTGTGTCTCGGCGTTACGCAACACTGTGAATTCAATTCGTTCGTTCCAATGGTGCAGGAACATTCTGTTCAGCACATCGGTGGAACGGCGAACGCAGTTTGTGCCAATCGTCAGCAGGATGTCTTGCGTCCGGAAGCCCGCCTCGACGGCGGGAGTATTGGAGTAAATCTCCTGGACGAAAACCTGCCAGGGACCCTCAGCAGTCGAACCGGCCGGGATTTGCCGATCGGACACGCTCAGACCGACCCAGCCGTGCTGCACGCGACCGTACTGCAAGATATCGTCCACGACTTTGCGGGCGGCATTGATCGGCAACACGTAGCATTGGTCATCGCCGTGCGCCGCGACGGCGATGCCGACGACCTGGCCTCGGGCGTTCAACAGCGGACCACCGCCTTCGCCTGGGGCAAGTCTGCATCCCGCGCGGAAGTGGCTGGTCATGAACATGTGGGAACCGCACTTGATGTCGAACCCGCTCACGAAACCGACGCTGGGAGCGCTGGGCAGGTTGTAGGGAAATCCGATGGCGATCACCATCGAGCCAATCTTCACCTCGTCAGAATTGCCCTTCGCCAGAAACGGAGTTTGATTCCCGACTCCCACGCACTTTTCCGGGTCGACCTGCAAGACGGCGATATTGCTGTCTGGATCGGCACCCAAAACCTTGGCGACGACACTCTGGCTGCCCCAATTGATCCAGCAATTCTCCGCCCCGTTCACAACCGTCGCAGCCGTCAGTAAACGTCCCTCTCCATCGACGAAAAAGCCGGTTCCGACCCGATGAGTTGGCCCGATGGCCATGCCACCCAATATAATATTTCGTTGGGAGTGAACCTTGACAACCGCGTCCCTGGATTTTTGGTACAGCGAAGAAACTTCGGTGTCCATCGTCTCCAACAGACTGGCGGCATACAGTCGCGGCGTGGCGTAAAAGCTGCCGACGTAGACCGCCAACGCCACAATTCGAGGCCTAGAAATGAACGTCAGCGACGTCATAGGTGGCAGGCGTGACCGTGTAGCGATCCAACACATAATAGCGCGGCGCACTCACTTCCTCGCGCATCTCCACAGGGGCAATCGCTGGACTGCCCGCAGAGATCGGGTGGACCGAATCCGGCAACGTCAAGAAAACCTCTCTGGTGGGATTGGAAATTTGGCTCGCCACGACAGATCTCCCCACCGACACCATCTCTTTCGACACCAAAACGCCAACAACCAAAAAGACTCCCACCCCCGCCACAACTGCGTAGTGCCACGTCCGCCAACCCTCCAATGTGAAATTGGCGCTGAATCGCTCCCACCAACCATCCTGCACTTCAGCCTGTGCCTGGAGACGCGCATGAAATCCCGCCAGAAAACTGTCGAAGTACTCCGGGGAAGGTTGCTCGTGGCGTTTCAGCGAAAGCAATTGTTGCAGGCGCGCGGCCCGTTGTTGGGCGACGCGACAATCGGTGCATTCCTCCAAATGCCGGTGCAGTTCCCGCGAAAGGGCCTCGGGAATCCGCCCTTCCGAAAGATCATCGAACAAACGTTGAACTTTATCGCATTGCATGTCGAAACCGTTCACAAATACTCGCCCAAGTAGGTCTGCAGTTGCTGGCGCGCGTAAAACAACCGCGACCGCACCGTGCCTTCCGAGCATTTTATCACTTTTGCAATATCCGCGTGGGTCATACCTTGGATGTCGTGCATGATCACGACCCCTCTGTGTGCTTCTGACAGTTTCTGGAGGGCTTCGTTCAATTTCTCCTGCAGCTCGTTCAGTCCCACTTCGCGCCGGGGCGTCACATGCGACATCAGCTCGACGAAATCGGGATCGGACTGAATGTTGGCATCGACGTCGTCCAGACTGTAATGATTTCGATTCTTGCGGCGCTTGAGGAAATTGATGGTGCGATTGACGGCGATCCGATACACCCAGGTGTAGAAACTGGATTGTCCCTTGAAACTTCCCAGACTCTGGTACGCCTTGATCAGCGCGTCCTGAACGAGATCGTTGGCATCCTCATGATTGCTCGTCATGTGATAGACGGTGGAGTACAACCGTTCCTTGTAACGCTCAACCAGAACATCAAAAGCCTGGTGCTCTCCGCGCCGCGCCCTGACCACGAGCGTTTCGTCATCCTCGTGATGAAGGTCAACGCTCTGCTCGGCCAGGTGCGAAGCCGAGGCGGTCGGAGGATTGGACCCGTTGCTTGCGGCCGCACGAGACTTGAATCTGTCCGAGAGTTTCATGAGCGCGGTCATGCGGCAACTTGCTCCTTCAGCAGCAATCTGCTCTTGCGGGCGACAAATGCCAGCAGGTCGGACAACGTTTTCGAATAAATGTTGGAGGGCAAATCGGCCAGATTGGCCTCGGCCCGAGCGATATATTTGTCGATGGTCAAAAGCGATTCCGACACCACGCCGTTTCCCCTCACCAGGTTGAGTAATTGCGTTTGGGCGTCGGGTTCATCGCGAAAGATCATTTCCCCGAGTTCCTGGCGGCTGTCTGCTCCGGCGTGTTGCAGCAGCAACAGGTACGGCAATGTAAGTTTTCCCTTCTTCACATCTGTTCCCAAAGACTTGCCTGCTTGACGTTCCTGACCGAAAATGTCCACGCAATCGTCATAAATCTGGTAGGCAATTCCGAGATTGCTTCCAAATTCAGATAATGATTTGACCACGTTGGCAGGGGCAGCGTTCAAAATCCCTCCCAACTCACAACTGACGGCGAACAGCGCCCCCGTTTTCATGTCAATGATTTCCAGGTACTTCTCCAAGGGCAGGTCCAGGTGGAAACGCCTCTCATTCTGGAGGATTTCGCCCGAACAGACCGTGTTGGTGGCTTCGCTGACCCTGCGGCACACCGCCGTGGTCGGAAAGGCCGCAGCCAACCGCAGAGAATGAGCGAACAGGCAGTCGCCCAACAGGACGCTGGTCTCGTTGCCCCATCGGGAGTTGGAGGTTGGCAGACCATGCCGCAGCTCGGCTTCATCCAGCACGTCGTCATGAACGAGGGTCGCCACGTGTATCAATTCCACAATCACGCCCAAGGTGATGTGGCCGTCATCCATCCGACCGGTGGTGCCACCGGCCAACAAGGCCAATGCAGGCCGCAACCGTTTGCCGGTCCCGCCAAGCACGTAACCGACATAATGTGCCAATCCCGGCGCAAACCGGTGCACCTGTTCTCCGAGAGCTGCCTCCACCCGGTTCACTTCGACGCTAATCGGTTCGAGTAGTTTCAACAGGCTCGGCGTACCTAAAGTTGTAGAAATCACGCTTTGCTGACCCCTCGTCACTGGACATACTGTACGAGCCCTCGAAAAGGGTGTCAACTTAGAAGCCAGCCCCGAAACCAGCTTCGGTCTTGACCTTCTGCGGACAGACGCGATGATGGTGCGGAATTTCAGCCACCATGAAAGTCTTCACACATACAGAGGTGCGTTCTTGAAAAGGATGAGGTGCGCGATTACCTCCATCCTGGTCCTGCTGCTGGGTTGCGGGAGAAGCCCGGAACAGAACGCGCTGCGAACCGCCAATTCTCTACTCAAGGAGAATCAGCCCCAAGCAGCCCTGGACACGGTGCAATCCTGCCTCCAGGAGCATCCCGGCTCGCAGGAGTTGCTGCGAATGCGTGTGCTGATTTTGCTCAAACAGGAGGCGTTCGATTCAGCGGTTGCCGCCCTGCGGTCGCTCCCGTCGAGCGGTCCGGCGTTGGCGCAGGCCCTGCGCCATCGGGATCCGTCGGTGCGTTCCGGAGCAGCCCGTCTCATCGCCGAGCGATCCATTGCAGTCGACCGCCGTGACATGATCCGTGGGCTCGAAGATGCTTCTCCGGCGGTGCGGCGGTATTGCGCCATCGCCTTCGGTAAGAGGCGTGACATCACGGCCATAAAACCCCTATTCCGTCTGTTGCACGATGATGATTGGTTTGTGCGCGCGGAGACGGCCAAGGCCCTGGGTACAATGGGTGACCCGCGAGCGGCTGGTTGGCTGGTTCTGCTGCTCAACGATCCGGACGGATTCGTCCGATTCTGCGCCGCCCGGTCGCTGCGGGAAGTGGCCGGGCCGTCAAATCGCGATTTGTTGGTCGCGGCGTTGGGTCGGGCGTCTGCCTCGCAACGATTCGACCTTGCCGTTGCCCTTGCGAAGTTAAGAGAGCCGTCATCCCTGGGACCGCTCACCAATGCCCTCAACAGTGTTGACGCCAACCAACGCCGCCGCGCCGTGCAGGCGCTTGGTGATCATTGTCCGTCGGAAGCCACAAACGCTCTTGCGCGTCTTGCCAGCGATCCAGACCCCACGGTGCGGGAGTGGGCGGCCATCTCTCTTCTCAATATCGTCAACCCGCCCGCTGCGACCAACGCCTTCCCGTAGAAATCCCGCCGCGAGGGGGAACAATCAGTTCGGTGAGTGCCTGTGATGAACAAACGGTTCCGCCAACCGTCGGTTTCCGACCATCGAAAGAATTCTGGGAGGGGGCCGAGGGAAGGATCGAACGCGGACGGTTCGGGGTCACAGATTGGTGGGCTGATTCTTACTCAACTTAATGACCTCGTTCAGCGTGTCGCGAAACTGCTCGATGCCCGTCAAAGGAACGATGATCGCATCGTACCGACTGTTCACTTCTTCGGTAATGCGTAAAAACTTTCCACGCGGATTCTCTTTCAGTTCAAACGTGAAATGTTTGCGTTCGATCCGAATATTGTGGTTCTGTACTTGCGTATCCACAGCAGACGAGCCTCCTGACGCTGGCTGTGTGACTGTTTGCATCAGCTACCCAGAGATCACCAACGCACCACCCATTGCCCCAATGGGCGCCCCTTACTGCCAGCCGTTCTACCAGACCCCCCCTAATCCGTCAACACATTCAGCGCCGCAAATGAAAACAGACCATTTTCAACTCCGTCATTTCCTCAACAGCGTAACGCGGTCCTTCCTTGCCGAACCCGCTTTCCTTCAGGCCGCCGTAGGGCATCAAATCTGCCCGCCATTGCGGCCCCCAGTTAATGTGGATGTTGCCTGACTCCAACTCCTTGGCAAACCGGATCGCCATGTCCATACTCTCAGTGAAAACGCCGGCAGCCAATCCATACGAACTGCTATTCGCCAACGAAATCGCTTCGTCCACATCGTCGAATGGCGTGAATGCCACTGCCGGCCCAAAAAGTTCTTCGCAGGAGATGCGCATCGATGGTTTCACGTCCGCAACAATCGTGGGCGCATACATCGCTCCTTTGCGAACGCCGCCTGCAGCGATCCGCGCCCCGCCTGCGACCGCTTCCTTCACCCAGTGCTCGACGCGCTCCGCTTCTTTCTCGCGGATCATCGGCCCGATCTTTGTCGTTTCGTCCAACGGATCCCCCGTGGTCAGCGCCTCGACTCTCGGAATCGCCGCCGCCACCAGTTCCTGATACACCCGGTGTTGCGCGAGGACGCGTTGCGTTGAAATGCAGACCTGCCCGGCATTCGAGAAACCCGTGGCCGCGATCGCCTCGGCCACTTCTTTCAGGTCGGCGTCCGGCATCACGATGATCGGTGAGTTGCTGCCCAGTTCCATCGTGACCTTCTTGATACCCGCCACCCGGCAAATCCGCTCGCCGACATCACGGCTGCCCGTAAACGAAATCTTGCGCACCCGTTTGTCGCGGCACAACGCGTCGCCCAATTCGCCACCCGGCCCCGTGAGACAGGAAATCGCTTCGGGCGGCATTCCGCATTCCACCAGCAACTCGGTCAACTTCAACGCGGACAGCGGCGTGCTCGACGCGGGCTTGATCACGACCGCGTTTCCTGCCGCAATGGCCGGGGCCACTTTGTGTACGATCAGATTGAGTGGAAAATTGAAGGGACCGATCGCCACCACGACGCCGCAGGGGACCCGCAAGGTGAACCCAAATACCTTGTTCACGCCCGGCGTCGCATCCAGCGGCACGGTCTCGCCGTGAATCCGCCTGGCTTCTTCGGCGGATAGCGCGATCGTCTGCTGTGCGCGGCCCACTTCGAATCGTGATTCCGCCAGCGTCTTGCCTTCTTCCAAGGTGATGGTGCGCGCGAATTCCTCCGTCCGTGTTTCGAGTTTTTCCGCCGCCTTGTGAAGGATTTGGTATCGCTCCCACGCCGTCAGCTTCGCCATTGCTTGGGCGCCTCGGACCGCTCCTGCCAACGCGGCCTCCACGTCGTCGGCCCCGGCCCGCGGCACCGTATCAACGACCGAGCCATCGTAGGGGTGGATCACCTCGATCTTGTCCGATTTGTCGATCCACCTGCCCGCCACACACATTTTCATGATCGGCTCCTGAATGGTTTTCCCAGCGACTGATGACCGGACAATCCGTGGAGTGTGCCGGGCTTGTCGGAGGTTTTAACGGCGAGGCTGGGTCGGGACGCGGCACTCCAAAGCGGCCCGTGGACCGGGTTCCTGGCTCAGCCTTCCTTTCCGTCTTTGCCTTCTTTCGACTCCTTCTCTTTGGCGGCTTTTCCCTTCGCTTCTCTTTCGAGTTGTTTGTCGAGCTGTTTGAGGGTGTCGGCCAGTCTGTCGAGCATCTGATCCAGCAATTCGTAGCCGATGTTCAATGCCGGCTCGATGCGGAGGGTGCGTGCGCTGAGCAACGTGCCCGCCACCAGCACACCGCGCTTGAACAAGTTTGAGCGCGCCTTCGACGGCATCGGTGCCGTTGCTGATGAAGAAACACTCCTGCAAATCGCCCGGGGCCAGTTCGCCGAGAAGTTCCGCCAGGAAACCGCGCAACGGGTCGAGCAATTCCTGCGAAGAAAGCGGCATGCGCTCGAGTTGCGCTTTGACGGCGGCGATGATCTTGGGGTGACGGATGCCCATGTTGTAAACGCCAAACCCGCCCAGGCAGTCGATGAACTTCCGGCCCATGATGTCTTCGATGATCGAACCCTGGCCGGTCCATTCGATGGCGGCGAAATCCTCGGCTTCGGCGACCGATTTGCGGTAATGAAGGAAACCGCGGTTGAAGTAGTCGTCAAAGTTCTCCAGCGTGTGGGAAACGATCCGTTTCTTGTCTTCGGGATCCAACCGCTTGCCGCCACTGACGATCTCAAGATACTCCGCCGATTTGCGCAGCAATTCCGCCGTCTTCGACAACTTGACCGACTCGGGAGTCGCGGCCTTGACTGCTTCGGTATGAGGATCGATTTAGGTTTTCTCGTCCATGATCCCGTGCTCCCAGCGGGCATAAGATAGCCTATCACAGGCCGACAGAATCGGCCAGACAATAGTCGCAAGTGGCTTGTATAGCTATACTTAGTGTTAATTCTTAACACCAAGGACCAGGACCAGATTCAGGTGGGGATTTGTCAACGCGGCGCGCCGGGACGCTTGCCCTCCAACTGAACCGGGTCGCCCTGCCAGATCGTGGACCCGCTACTCGTAGCGCAGGGCTTCGATCGGATCGAGTCGGGACGCTTTCTGGGCGGGATAGAAACCGAAGAAAATCCCGATCGCCGCGCTGAATACAAACGCGATGACAATCGATGAGGGAGAGGTCAGCGTGGGCCAATTCATCTTGGCGGCGAGGAGTTGTGATGTGCCGACGCCCAATCCGATGCCGATGATGCCGCCGATGGCGCTGAGCGTGACGGCTTCGATCAGGAATTGCAGGAGGATGTCGCGTCCGTGAGCCCCGACGGCCATGCGAATGCCGATTTCACGGGTGCGCTCCGTCACGCTCACCAGCATGATGTTCATAATGCCGATCCCGCCGACGACGAGCGACACGCCGGCAATGGCGCCGAGGAGCAAGGTCATTGTTTTCGACTGCGCGGTGGCCATGTCGGCGATCTCCTGCTGGTTGCGCACGGTGAAATCGTCATCGCGCCCCGGTCCGATGCGATGGCGCTGGCGAAGGAGTTCAATGATCTGTTGTTGCGCGGTGGCAAGCAGGGTCGGTTTGAGCATCTGGACGTTGATGGTGCGGAGCGTCGTCACGCCCTGCAGACGCTTCATGGCGGTGGTGTAAGGGATAACGATGACATCGTCCTGGTCCTGGCCCGAGACGGACAATCCCTTGGACAACAGCACCCCGGTGATGACGAAGGGGATGTTCCGGATGCGCAGGACCTTGCCGATAGGATCTTCTCCAGCGAAGAGTTGTTCGGTGATCGTCCTGCCAACGACCGCGACCTTGTTGGCGCTGCGCTGATCCTGTTCCGTATACGAGACGCCTTCCACGATCGGCCATTTGCGGAGATCGAAGTACCCGGTCGATTCGCCGAGGACCTGGGTATTCCAGTTCTGGTTGCCGGCAATAATCTGGCTGCCGCTGCGAACCTCGGGACTGATGCCAACCACGCCGTAAATTTCGCGTTGGATGGCGTCGGCGTCGTCGATGGTCAGCGTGCCGGCGCTGCCCCAGCCGCCATGGACGCCGCCGCGGGCGGTGCTACCGGAGAACACGAGAATGACATTCTCGCCCAGGTTGGCGATCTGGGCTTCGATTTGGGACTTGGCGCCATTGCCAATGCCGACCATGGCGATGACGGCGGAGACACCGATGATCATGCCGAGCATGGTCAGCACGGTCCGCATTTTGTTGCGGAGCAGCGCGCGCAGCGCGATGCGAAGAGTGGCCCAGGCTCTCATGGGATCAATTGCACCTCCGCCTGCGCCTGCTGCAGGCGGCGGAGCTCCTCCTCGGCGCTGAGCCGATTGGTTACGAGCGTATCGGTCACCACCTTGCCGTCGCGCATGATCACGTTCCTCTTGGTGTAATGGGCAATGTCGAGTTCGTGCGTCACCATCACAATCGTGATGCCTTCGTCGTTCAGTTTCTGCAGTGTCCCCATGATTTCCACGCTGGTCCGGCTGTCGAGGTTTCCCGTCGGCTCATCTGCCAGCAACAACGCCGGTTCGTTGATCAGCGCCCGCGCAATGGCAACGCGCTGTTGCTGGCCGCCGGAAAGCTGGCTGGGATGATGATCCGCGCGGTCGGCAAGGCTCACGATGGTCAACGATTTCATCGCCCGTTCCCGCAATTCGTGCGAGGAAAGGTGATGGTGGGTGTACAGCATGGGGAGTTCGACATTCTCGAGGGCCGACGTGCGCGAGAGCAGGTTGAACCCCTGGAACACGAAGCCGATCTTGCGGTTGCGGATGTCGGCGAGTTCATCGCGATTCAATTCCGAAACGTCCACCCCGTCCAGCGAATAGCGCCCGCCGGTGGGACGATCGAGGCAACCGAGGATGTTCATCAACGTGGATTTTCCAGAGCCGCTCGCGCCCATGACCGCGACAAACTCCCCCTGATGAATGGCCAGCGACACGCCTCGCACCGCATGAACATCAAACTCACCGGTGTGATAGGTCTTGTGGATGTCGTCCAGTTGAATGACTGCGTTCATGTCGCAAGGGTGATGGTCCTTGTCCGTATCCTGTTCTCTGCGCTCAGAACCGACGGAAGCCGCCACCGCCACCGAATGGATTCGTCGGCTGTGTGCCCTGCGCGGACTGCGTCATGACCATGCCGATGACGACAACGTCGCCTTCTTTCAATCCGTCGGCGACCTCCGTCGTCGTGCCATCGCTGATGCCGACCTTGATTTGCACCGGAGCGGGTTTGGCGGACTTGTCCGCCGCATCGGTCGCCACCGGGAGCGTGTAAATCGTGCGCATTGCACTGCGATCTGGACGATTTCGTCCTCCACCGCGGCCGCCACCAGGTCCACCGCCGGCTCCTCCCGGTCTTCCACCGCCTCCGCCGCCGCCTGCTGCTCCCATTCCGTCACCGCGTCCACCCGCTTGAGCGACTTGAACGGCAGGAGCGTTGGTTCTGGAAGCCGCCACGACATCCGGTGGGCGGAATCGCAGGGCGCCATTGGGAATCTTCAAGACGTTGTCCCGCTCGGCGATGATGATGGAAACATTGGCGGTCATCCCCGGCATGAGCTTCAAATCGGCATTGTTGACCCCGATCACCGTGTCGTACGTCACCACATTCTGAACGGTGATGGGGTTGAAACGAACCTGGACGACCTCGCCGTGAAACTTGCGATTGGGGAAGGCGTCCACGGAGAAATCCACCTTCTGTCCCACTTCAACGCCGCCGATGTCCGCCTCGGCCACGTTCGCGTCGATCTGCATCTTGGTCAGGTCGTTGGCAATCACAAACAGCGTCGGCGCGCTCAGGCTGGCGGCCACGGTCTGGCCCACATCGACGCTGCGGGAGATGACCACGCCATCCACGGGCGAGAAGATGGTGCATCGGTCCAGGTTGACCTGCGCATTGGTCAAGGCCGCCTGTTTGTTGAGAACCGTCGCTTCCGCCTGGTGGAGGTTGGCAACCGCGGTGTCGTAATCCGACTGCGGGATCAGTTTGCCGCCGAATAATTCCTTGGAGCGCCCCGCGTTCACCTGGGCCAATTCCAGGCCTGCTTGGGCGTTGACGAGATCGCTTTGTACTTGCAGGACGTTCGCCTTGTAGGTGGAAGGATCGATCAGCGCCACAAGCTGTCCGTTGGTGACTTGAGAATTCCAATCCGCGTACAGGTGAGAAACGATCCCCGAGATCTGGCTGCCGACCTGGACGTTGGTGACGGGATTCAGTTGCCCCGTCGCTGTCACGTACTGAATCAGGTTGCCCCGGGCAACGGTCGCCGTCTGATAATCGGGTGCGTCATCCTGTCGGCTCTTAATATACCACCCGCCCGCCCCCAATCCGATGATGACGAAGGTTAAAATGACAAACCATTTGGTCTTGCGAGATTTCTTGTTAGCCATGGAAAACTTATCCCTCAAAGTTGGACAGCGCAGAGGATACAATCGCTGCGTCTTTGTGGCCAGAGGAATTGTTCAGTCGACGGCTGATTCGGGTGAGAAAAATTTGCGCATCTGTAGGATCTCGCGGATGCCGAATTCGTTGCTTGACGGCTGATACGCTTGTCTGTAAAAGGGGCATGAAATACGAACGACTTTGATGGCGTTGGGGGATTCGATTTCCGCAGGCTTTGCCGTACGAGGGAGGGTGTGCCAGACGCGCGATTTTAGATGTTAGGCAAGTTTCTAAACTATTTTTCCACCGATATCGGGATCGATTTAGGTACCGCGAACACGCTCGTTTATGTGCGTGACCGCGGTATTGTTTTGCGAGAGCCGAGCGTGGTCGCCATCCAGGCGGGAACCAGCCATGTGTTGGCGGTGGGAGAGGAGGCGAAGCGGATGTTGGGTCGCACGCCAGGCAACATCCAGGCCATTCGCCCCATGAAAGACGGCGTCATCGCGGATTTTGAGATCACCGAGGCGATGCTGCGCTATTTCATCAGCAAGGTGCACAACCGCCGCTACGGCATCAAACCGCGCGTCATCGTCGCGGTTCCGAGCGGCATCACCGAGGTGGAAAAGCGCGCCGTCAAGGACAGCGCCACTCACGCGGGGGCGCGGAACGTTTATCTGATTGAAGAACCGATGGCGGCGGCCATTGGCGTTGGGTTGCCGGTGCAGGAACCGGCCGGCAACATGATTGTGGATATTGGCGGCGGCACGACGGAAGTGGCCCTGATCAGTCTGGCGGGCATCGTGCTCAGCCGTAGCGTGCGTGTGGCAGGAGATGAACTGGATGAAGCCATCGTCCAGTACATGAAGCGCGCTTACAATTTAATGATTGGCGAACGCATGTCGGAGGACATCAAGATCAAGATCGGCTCGGCGTACCCGCTCGAGCAGGAACTGACCATGGAAGTCAAAGGCCGCGACCTGGTGGCGGGGCTGCCGAAGACCTTGACGATCACCTCCGAAGAAGTCCGCGAAGCGTTGCAGGAGCCGATCTCGACGATCGTCGAGAGCGTGCGCGTGACGCTGGAGCGTTGTCCGCCCGAACTGGCAGCCGACCTCGTGGACCGGGGCATCGTCCTGGCCGGCGGCGGCGCGCTCATTCGTGGCATCGACAAACTTCTGGCCGAAGAAACGGGCCTGCCCGTGCACATCTCCGACGACCCGCTCAGCGCCGTCGCGATGGGCACCGGCGTCGTTCTCCAAGAATTGGGATTTCTCGAGAAGCTCGCGAAGAATTCCTCGTAGCGTTCCCCCTCCTGCCCCAATGTCTGAAACTGTAGCGGCGCTCTGTGAGCGCCGTGGGACTGTCGGCGGTCACAGACCGCCGCTACAGGATGGAAGTTTGAGTGAAACGACGGAATTGGGTCATCATTGGATTCTTGGGTTTGGGCTGGATTGTGTTTCTGGGCCAGCCGACCCGTGTTTCGACCGGGCTCCGCATGATTTTTGTTCGACTCTGCACGCCGTTCGTGGAACTCGGGGACCATATCCCCGTGGTTCACGCCCGCCGCGATCTGGCCAGGCAGAACGGCCAACTGCGCGCCGAAAACGAAACGCTCCGAAAGCAGGTCCGCGCCCTCGGCGAACTCGGCCAGGAAAACATTCGCCTGCACGAACTGCTCAACCTAAAAACCCGCTCCCCATTCCGGACCCTTGCCGCGCGCGTCATCAGCCGCGATATCTCCAATTGGTGGAGGAGCCTCCAAATCGACCGCGGCAGCGATGACGGGATCCATGCCAACATGACGGTCGTCAATGCCGACGGAGTCGTCGGAAAAACAATTTCGGTCACCCGGAGCGAATCCCGGGTCCTGTTGCTGATCGATCCCGGCTGTAAAGCCAGCGCTCTGATCCAAAGTTCCCGTGACGCGGCGGGCATCGTCGCGGGAACCGACACCGCGCTGAGGACGGAACCTCGCTGCCAAATGATGTTTGTGGACCGGAAAACCAGGATCAAGGCCGGCGATTCCGTGATCACGTCGGGGCTCGGCGGAGTCTTTCCGAAAGGCATTCCCATCGGCACCGTCGCCGGTGCCCGACTCAATCCACAAACGGGCATGTACCTGGATGTCGAGGTCAAGCCCGCGGTCGATTTCCACCGGCTGGAAGAAGTGGAGGTCATCGTCGAATGAGCTTCCTCATCTTCACCATCTCCACCCTGCTCCTGGCAACGATTCAGGCGGATCTGCCGACGCTCGGGTGGCTGGGCGGACTTCGAGTCGAATTCCTTCCCGCCCTGGTTGCCTATGGCGCGCTGACACTTCCCCGCGGAGGCGCCCTGCTGCTGGCGTTGTGCGTGGGATTCGCGCAGGATTCCCTTTCGGCGGCGCCGTTCGGGATCAGCGCACTCTCGTACGGAATCACCGCAACGATCTTGTCGTCCGTGCGCGAGACCTTCGACCGCGACTTGCCGTGGGTCCAGATGAGCGCGGGCGCGCTCACCTCGGCAGCGGCGTCGTTTGCGGCGCTCTGTGTGATCGGTTTTTCCATCGGCGGGCTGGTGAAGCTTTCGCTTCTGGCAGGGCTCAGCGCCGTGGTCACCGTCGTTCTTTCCCTGGCGACTGACTACTGGCTACGGGTGACTCACGAATGATTATCAGCGCTCCATTTCGGGACAGCAATCCGCGATTGGCCGTGATCGCCGTGCTCATTGGTTTGGGGTTGTCCTTGTTGCTGGCGGACTTGTGGCGCGTGCAGGTCGTGAATGCCGAGGTTTACGGCGGACGGGACCAGGAGCAGTCGCTTCGTCGTGTCCGCATTCCGGCCGCCCGCGGTGAGATCACGGATCGCAATGGCGTGGTGCTGGCCAACAATCGGCCCAGTTACGATGTCGCCCTCAATCTCGACCAACTCGGTCCGGTTTCCAAAAAGCAGGATATCGCCGCCGTCGCCGAAGCCGACCTCACCGCGCTCAGCCGGGCGCTGAATCTGCCTGTCCCCCTCACCGATCGCGAAGTGCGAAATCATTATCGGCTGCGGCGTCCGCTGCCGTTGCCGGTCTGGAAGAACCTGTCGACGGAAGTTGTCGCCGCTTTCGAAGAACGTGCGAGCCATCTGCCCGGTGTCGACCTGATCGTGACTCCCGTGCGCCAGTATCCGTTCAGATCGCGTGCCGCTCACGTGCTCGGCTACGTCGGCAAGGCCTATACGAACGACGAGGAAGACGTGGAACGATTCTACTACTACGAACCCGACAGCGTCGGCAAACAGGGGGTCGAAAGTTCCTGTGACGAATTCCTCCGCGGCGCCCCGGGCGGGTACACGATCCGCGTCAACCCCACCGGGCGAAAAGTGGGCGATGTCGGACAGAAGGCAGCCGAGGTGGGCGACCGTGTGACGCTGACGCTCGACGAGCGTATCCAGAAGATCGTGGAAGAAGCGCTCGAGCGCGCGCCGTTGTCGGCGGGCAAGCAACTGCGCGGAGCCGCCGTCGCTCTGGATCCGCGAAATGGGGAGGTCCTGGCGATGGCGTCAGTGCCGAGCTTCGATCCGAATTTGTTCAACCCGGGTGTGCCGCCTGCCCTTGTCAACGAGGTGCTCACCGATCCGCGAAGTCCGATGCTCAACCGCGCCATTGGCGCCCGGTACGCGCCGGGTTCTACGTTCAAGGCCGTGACGTTGCTGGCGGGGCTGGATTCCGGCAGGATTTCGCCGCATGACCCGGTGGTATGCGATGGCGCCATGCAGATCGGCAAGTGGCCGCGCCCGTTTCGGTGCTGGAACACGCGCGGTCACGGGGCGGTTGACGCGCTCAGTGCGATCAAGGAATCCTGCGACATTTATTTCTACCAAAAGGGCATGGCCACAGGGGTGGACGCCATCGACCGGACCGCTTTGGAGTTGGGGCTTGGGCAGGCGACCGGTTTCGACATCGGACGCGAATTGACCGGGTTGGTGCCGACCCCTGCCTGGAAGCAGACGCATAAAAACGAGCGGTGGTGGGACGGTGACACGGCGCAACTGGCGATCGGTCAGAGTTTTCTCCTGGCCACGCCTTTGCAGATGGCCTGCCTGGCAGCGACGCTTGGCAATCGCGGCACGCTCTGGCGGCCTTTTGTCATCAAGCGCATCGAAACGTGTGAGGGTCAGATGGTCCGTCAGACAACGCCACAAAGTCGCAACCGCTTGCGTGAATCGCCGCAGAATATCGAGTTCGTTCGACAGGCGATGCTGGGCGCGATCCAGTCGGCCGATGGCACCGGCCACGCGGCGGCTGTGAAAGAGTTGGCGGTGGCGGGCAAGACGGGAACGGCGGAGTATGATGTGTATGACAAAGGCGCGCTCCAGGGGCGTATCAAGCGGGCATGGTTCATCGGGTTCGCGCCGTACGACAATCCGCAGGTGGCATTGGCGGTTGTGATCGAGGACGCCGACAGCGGCGGTCATTCGGCTGCGCCGGTGGCGGGCGCGATCCTGGCCGGGATCTTTCAGAAGAAAGCGGAAACGGTGACCGGAGGCCCGGCGAATTTGGATTGAAAGTCTGGAATGAAGCGTTATCTCGACTCCCTGAAGCGGATGGATTGGCTCCTGTTCGGCGCGATGGTCGGACTGGCGGTCGGCAGCGTGTTCTTCATTTACAGCGCGTCGTATCGTGGGCCGGGACAGACGGTGCCTGATTTTTATCGAAAGCAAATGATCTGGTTCGGAGTGGGATTGGCCTTGTATCTGGCGGTCGCGTTGATCGACTACCGGCTGATTTGCCAATGGGCGGCGGTGTGGTATGCGATGGCGATCGGGTTGTTGATATTGGTATTGATCGTTGGCACAAGGATTTATGGCGCCCGCCGCTGGCTCGGCTGGGGCAGTTTTAACATACAACCGGCCGAAATCGCGAAGCTGGCGGTTCTGATCACTCTGTCGTATTATCTATTCCATCGCACGCCCCAACAACGGCGGCGATGGAGCACGATAGGGGCGGCACTGGGGCTGACGCTTCCACCGTTGGGATTGATCATGCTCGAGCCGGATCTGGGATCCGCGCTGGTGCTGATACCGATCGGTTTTGGTTTGTTGTATGTGGCAGGCGTGAGAGCAAGATATTTGGTCGTCATAGCGGTTCTCGGGGCGGTCCTGGGTGCTGTCGGCCTGCCATTGGCGTGGAAACTAAAAGAAAAAAGAACGGGTAGAAAAAGTTATCAAAAAGAACGGCTGATGGTCTTTTGGGATCCCGACCGTGACCCGCTGGGAACCGGTTGGAACTACAACCAATCGTTGATCGCGGTGGGTTCTGGCGGACTGAAGGGCAAGGGATATTTGCAGGGCACACAGAACCAATTGGGTTATTTGCCGTCCACGGTATCGCGGAATGATTTCCTGTTCGCTGTCATTGCCGAGGAAAAAGGATTCGTCGGCAGCGCGTGCGTGGTCGGATTGTACGCGGTGATTTTGTTCTCCGGGCTTCGGATTGCCGCCAACGCGCGGGACCGGCTTGGAATGTTGTTGGCGACGGGCATCGTCGCCATGTTGTTTTTTCACGTATTCATCAACGTGGGCATGACCATTGGCTTGATGCCGGTCACGGGTCTGCCCCTGCCGTTACTCAGTTACGGGGGTTCGTTCGTGCTCGCCAGCATGACGGCGCTCGGGCTGCTACAAAATGTGTGGATTCACAGGAGGGTTTATTGACCGTGGAAGCTATCAAACAAATTCTGAGAAAAGGTGAAGAACTGCTGACCGGCCGTCGCCGGAAACGGATCACCAAGGAAATCATTGTCAACGCCGAGGCGCTGGAGAATCGGGTCGCCGTCATGGAAGAAGGCCAGCTCGAGGAGTTCAGCATCGAGCGCACCACCGAAAAGAACATCGTCGCCAGCATCTTCAAGGGCAAGATCAAGAACCTCGAACCGGGTTTGAAGGCGGCGTTCGTGGACATCGGCTTCGAGAAAAACGCGTTCCTGCACTACTGGGACATCATCCCCGAGTCGCTCGACCAGCGTGTCGATCTGCTGGAAATGCCCGAGGGGGCGTCCAATAAACCCCAACGCAAAATCACCCAGCAGGACATCCCGAAACTCTATCCGCCAGGCTCGGAAGTCATCATTCAGGTCGTCAAAGGACCCATCGGCACCAAGGGCCCGCGCGTCACGACCAACATCAGCATCCCCGGCCGGTACCTCGTGTTGATGCCGTTCAATCCGCAACGCGGCATCTCCCGCAAGATCGAAAACGACCGGGAACGCCAACGCCTCAAGCAGATTCTCCAGCGGCTCCGCATCCCCGAAGGCATGGGCGTCATCGTCCGCACCGTCGGGGAAAGCCAGCGGAAGCGCTACTTCATTCGCGACCTCGAACTGCTGCTCAAGACCTGGAAACAGGTCGAAGACAAAATCAAGAACGGTCCGACGCCCTCCTGCGTGTTTCAGGAGCCGGATCTGATCGACCGCACCGTCCGCGATTTCCTCACCGAGGAAGTAGACCGGATCCTGGTGGATAACGAACAGGCGTACGAACGCATCCGCAACATGATCGGCCAGATCAGCCGCTTGTCGCGGGGCAAGGTCAGGCTCTACAACGAGCCGACTCCGATCTTCACCAAGTTCAATGTCGAAAAACAGATCGAGAACGCGTTCCGCCGCCAGGTCTGGCTCAAGTCCGGCGGCTACATCTGCATCGACGAAACCGAGGCGCTGGTGGCGATCGACGTCAACACCGGCCGCCACAAATCGCAAAAGGACCTGGAGACGACCATCGTCCAGACCAACCTCGAAGCCGCGGAAGAAATCTGCCGCCAGCTTCGCCTGCGCAACATCGGCGGCCTGATCGTCATCGATTTCATCGACATGCGCCACCGCAATGACCAGCAAAAAGTCGGGCAGCGGGTCCGCGACGGCCTGAGACGCGATAAGGCCAAAACGCGGGTCCTTCCGATTTCCCAACTCGGCCTGATGGAAATGACGCGCCAGCGCCACAGCGAAAGCATGGCCAGCGCGGTGTATGAAGATTGCCCCTATTGCAAGGGACGCGGCATGGTCAAGAGCGCGCTCTCGATGTCCGTGGAGATCCAGCGAAAGATCAGCGAAGTGTTGCGCCGGCTCAAGGGACAGGGCAGGACCGAACAGCCGCACCTGCGCATTTTCGTCCATCCCGAGGTGCTCAATCGTCTGCGCACGGAAGACGAAGCGCTGCTGATCGAGTTGGAGAAGAAACTGTCTGGCAAACTCAGTTTCCGCGCCGACCCGACGTTCCACTTCGAAGAGTTCAAGGTGGTGGACGCGATCACCGGCCAGGAACTCGGCTGAGATCCGGGGCGGGGCTTTCTGAACCGCAGATGGACGCGGATACACGCGGATGACAGGCTGAACGCCGTTTTTCGCAGAGCAGGACGTTGTGGGAGCGAATTGCATTCGCGATCGCCGGGGGTGCTGAGATTTGTAGGGCAAGCGCTCCGCTTGCCTCCCCTTCTGACGGCTGATGACTGATGGCAGACAGCTCTCTGCCTACGGCACCAATCGGGCACGGTAGAACCGCGCCGCCGGGAACTTTGCATATGGGCGTTCTCGACTTCGCAATGCGGGCAACAATTTCGGTCATGAGAGCGCGAAGGATGAACACGGAAGCCCGAAGTGTGAATGTTGGAGTTCAAGGATCGAACAATTCTATCCAAGGATCGGTTCCGGATGCGGGAAGATTGGTTGTGAGAGCGGGAGCGGAGGGAAGTAGGAATCGGTGCGAGGAATCGGAATCGGGAACGGCGGTGCGGCAGTGAGGATTGAACCACAGAGACGCCGAGGGGGAGCAGAGGGGAGGGCGAATCGGGGATCGGAATCGGAATCGGTGGCCGGCGAGCTGCCGGGACGGATCAGCAGCACCGGACGACCGGGCATCAAACTCTCCTACGATCCATTGACATTGACGTTCTGTCCAAGCAGACGGCCGGTAACGGCAGTAACATTACTACCTGCCAGAACAACAGCGAGTTTCCCGCCTTTGGCGATACCGGCGCCGGTCAACGTCAGGGTGGATAATCCGGTTGCGGTGTTGTAGGAGCCTCTCACCGTGAACGGGAAACTGCGACCGTCGGCCAGGTTTGCTGCCGCTGTGCCGGTCACTTTGGTTCCGCTGGAGCTCAAATCCAGACTCACGTTCCAGTCAACCGGCAATGGCGCGGACCGTTCGGGAATCGTGGTATCGAGAAGCTTGATGGATCGGCGTCCGGATGCAGAGGCGCTGCCGCTTTTCTTGCCAAACTGAGTACCGGTAGACGGAACGATGGTAATCAGGTACTTGAGGGATTCCTTCAAGGTGCGGCCCACGCCGTCCCCCAGATTGACGTTATTAGCTTGCGCGTTGAAGGCCAGTGCTACGACCAGATTTGACCCGGCGGATTTTACCGAGCCTTTGATTGCGTACGTTGCCGAAAAAGTGAACGTGCCCGGACTGCCGCTGAAATCGGAAGGCGTAACCACAGTGATCGTCGTGGTCCCGCCGCCAGTCAGAGCGCCGCGCGCCGATTGCGTAAGGGTGACGTTCTCGCTGAACGTGTTCGTATTGACAGAATCTCCATTGCCGAGGAACTCTTCATCCAGATTCGTGACGATGTCTGTCAAATCGTACAACCCTTCACCAACTCCTGAAAAAGTCCGGGATGTGATATTGCCGCTGGGAGCCTGCGCCGGGCTGATTTGAGCGAGAAGTCCAAGACCCATTGAAATCAACGTTGCCGAAGAGAAGCATTTGATTTTCATCGTACCGTGGTATTCCCAACTGCGATTCGCCGTCAAGCGCATTTATCGTTGGGTCCGTGGGAGCGTTTGTAAACGCGACCGGTCACGCTTTACAAGTGCTCCCACAACAACTCCGCGGCTGTCAGCGGCCAGCCGTCGGCCCCGAAAAGGAGTCGGGGTAAACTCTCGGCGGGGACGGACAAGGCGTCGGCGATCGGAATCGGAATCGTTGGCACGGTGGAGCGGATTGAACCACAGAGGCGCAGAGAGGGAACCGAGGGAAGGGCCAGAGGTCAGGCTGGCTCCGGGCTAGGAACTGCATTCGGAAAAAGCATGGGCGATGCCGGGGGTTGGGGGGCGTGGGTTGGGGAACGGCGAGACCCTTCGACTGGCTCAGGGTGACAACAGAGAACGGACGGCCACAAGACGAGGCAAAGCTGCGGGGACGGCGTGAGAGGCGGCTCGCCGGGAGGCTCGCCCTCCAAGGAACATTCGCGTGCATCTGCGCGAATCTGCGCGAATCTGCGGTTGAGAAACCTACTCCGACGTCTGGATGTCGGCGCCGATCTGCCGCATGCAGTCCATGAATGTCGGGAAGGTAATGGTCGCGGACTCGGCGGTCCGAACCACCGTCTGGCCAGGGATGGAACACCCGGCCACGGCCAGCGCCATGGCGATACGATGATCGTGGTGACCGTTCACCTCGGCACCGGCGAGCTTCCGTCCTTCGATCGCGAGGCCATCGGGCAATTCGGTCACCTTCGCGCCAAGCTTGGTCAACTCCAACCGCATCGTCGCGATACGGTCGGTTTCCTTGATGCGCGCATGGGCGACGTTGGCCAGCGTGGTCGTGCCGTCGGCGAAGCAGGCCACCACGGCCATCATCGGCAGCGCGTCGGGCGTGGCGTTCATGTCAATCCGGCAACCCTTGAGGTTGACGGGCTGCACACGGATGCCGCCATCGATCAACACCTCCACACGCGCGCCCATCTGCCGCAGGTAATCCAGGACAGCCTTGTCGCCCTGTGGATCGGTCAGGTCCAGTCCGCGCACGGTCACTTCGTTGTCGCCAAGCGCACCCGCACACAGGAAGAACGTTGCCGACGAAAAGTCCGCGGGGATCCGGCGATGGAACGCCCGGTAGCCCTGGCCGCCGGGAACCCGAAACTCGCGCAGCCCGTCCCGCTCCAGTTTGATCTGCTGCCGGGCCAGCCAGTCGAGCGTCATTTCCACGTACGGCTTCTCTTCCAGGAGCGGAACGCGAATTGTGGTGTCGCCGTCACCGAGCGGGGTGTTGAGGAGCAGGCTGGTGAGATACTGGCTCGACCGGCATTCGATGGAGGTCGTGCCACCCTTAAGCCGTCCGTGAACGACGATCGGCGGACAACCGTTGCCCCGGCTCGACTCGGCCCGGGCGCCGAGATCGTTGAGCGAGGCGAGCAACGGTCCGGAGGGCCGACGCCGAATCTGGTGATCGCCGGTGAAAACCGTCATCCCTTTGCGCACCAGGGCAGCCGACCCCATGGCGATGTTGATCGTGGTGCCGGAGTTGCCCACGTCCACCACATCGTCGGTCGCGTGCAGTTCGCCGCCGGTGCCCTGGACAATCCAGACAACGGGTTGGCATTCGATCTTTGCGCCGAGAGCGGTGAACGCGCGAACGGCCGACCGTGCGTCACCGGAGTCCAGCGGGGCTTCGATCCGGCTTTCGCCGGCGGCCAGGGAGGCAACCGCCACAGCCCGGATCGTATGGGACTTGGAGCCGGGAACGAGCACCTCACCGTGCAACCGGGATTTGCGACAGACGAAATTCACTGCGCCTGTTTAGCACGGGCTGGACAAGACGGTCAAGAACGGGAGGAGGGGAGTACACGGCCCATTCCACAGCGTAGTGGAGGGCGAAGCTCCTGCTGAGCCGTTTGTTTGTGTTCCCGACTGCGGCTCGCCGGGCCTTCGCCGCGGCGGCGGTAGGGCGCGCCCGCCGGGCGCGCCGCGTTCTTCGAGCGGTTCGGACGGCCCGGCGGTCCGTCCCTACCAACGGCTCCTCAATCACGGTGGTACTGCCGAAATCCGTCCTCCGTCTTTAAGACGCATTTTTTTTGATTGGCGAAACGGGGAAAATTCTTTAGACTGGGACTGTGTCACCCCAACCGTTGAAGTATCTATGAAGAACATTCTCAATCAGTTGATCCAGTTGCAGGAACTGAACTTTGCCAAGGAAGAACAGAAAGCGTCCAACTCGAACATGCCGCTCGCGCAGTTGGAGAAGGCCATCGCGGAGATTCGGGCCGTATTGCCGCCCGAGGTGGCGGACCGATACGATCGCTTGCAGAAGCACTATCCGCTGGCCGTCATTCCGCTCGCTCACGGCAATTGTTCCCGTTGCGGCCTGGCCGTGCCCGCGGCGGTGGTCAACGCGGCAAAGGCCGGCGAGGCGCTGCAATACTGTCCGCACTGCGGCCGTTTCCTCTATTACCCCGACACCGTGGCGCGGCAACCGAAGAAGAAGCAGGACGGCAAGCGTCCCGTTGAGGTTGGTGTTGCTCGTTTCTCGGCGGCAAGCCTGATGGTGCCCAAGCTGGCGGCGACGACGCGCGAGGAAGTCATCAGCGAAATGGCGAAGGGGCTGGCCGAAGCGGGCTTTATCGAGGACGCGGCGACCGTGACCGAGTTGGCGCTGCGGCGGGAGGCGATTGTGAGCACGGCGGTCCAGCACGGGCTGGCGTTTCCGCACGTGCGCGATGTGGAAGGCGGCGGACTGACGTTCGCGGTTGGAATGAAAGAAAAAGGCATCGACTTCCAGGCGCCGGACAGCCATTTGAGCAAGCTTTTCTTCTTTATCGTGATCCCCACCGCGGCGACCGCGTTCTATCTGCGTCTGCTGGCGGGTTTGGTGCGCACATTCGAATCGGCGGATGCTCGCAAGGCGTTGCTCGAATGCGACAAGCCCGATCAGATGTGGAAGACGCTGATCAAGCTGACGCGTGAGACGATTCCGTAGGCTGACCCCAAACCCGCAACCGAATCTGTAGTCGCCCCGCTCTGCCGGGCGCCTAGCGGAGCCTCAACCGCGTTCCCCGGAGCGAAGGACACTGACGACCCGATGCCCGGATTTCCACAAGTCATCCACAAATTCCTGCACGCGGTTGCCGCGAACGCTGGCGAACGCAAACCGGCGATCATTGTCGTGAAAGGTGATGAAGCTTGAGAGAGATACACCGTATTCACAGGTTGCCGCAGCCAGAAAAGAAAGAATATTTTCGTTTTCGGTCAGATCGAATGTGATTCGGACGGCATCCTCGCCCTCCGAAAGCACTTTGGTCAGGGCCCGGAAAATATCCGATTCGGTGATGATCCCCACCAGTTTGGTTCCGCTCGTCACCGGCAGACTGGCAATCCTGTGTTCGGTCATCAACTGCGCCGCTTGCTCGATCGGCTTTTCGTCTCCGACCGTAATCACCGGATGGCTCATGATCGTCCGCACTTGTTCAGCCGACACCGCCCTGGTAATAGCCACGGGCGAGAACGGGTTGATGTGCTCAGGGAAAGCGTTCGCCAGATCGCTGTAGCAGACCATCCCGACAACAGCCCCCTTGTCGGTGACCACAAGCCGACGAATCTGACGGCGCGACATCACGCGGATCGCATCGATCAACGTCGCCTCCGGTGAAATCGTTTCAACCTCCCGCGTCATGTACATCCCCACGATCATGGCAGCGCACTATAGCGGAGGGATAAGACGAATGCGACCTGCGGAATGACGAATTCGAACCAGTTGCCGTTCGCAAGGGGTTCCTCGAATCGCTGAACTTGACAGACACGGAACGGAAGCTCGTGAGAAATCCTTCGACAAGCTCCGGATGACAGACCAGGGAAACGCAAAAAGCCCGCACTCAGAAACGAGTGCGGGCTTTTGAAATTACCCCGGCAGCGACCTACTCTCGCGCAAGCTATACAGGCACTACCATCGGCCCTGCAGCGTTTCACGACCGTGTTCGGAATGGGAACGGGTGGGACCACTGCGGCAAAACCACCGGGAAAGGGGCAAACGCCTGAACGTTCAACATCCAACATTCAACTTTCAAAGAGCGGAAAGATTCTTCGCTCCGCTCAGAATGACAGCGTTTGATTTGAAAGAACGAGATTCTCTGACAATTGCATATAGGAGCGGGCAGGCCTACAACCCATGCTGTTGTGACAAATCACTTTTCCAAGTTTTCAGCTATCAGTTCTCAGCTTGCGCTGATGGCTGACGGCTGATCGCCCGAAAATTTAAGTGATCAAGCCTCACGGCTGATTAGTACCAGTCAGCTTTGCCATTACTGGCTTTACACACCTGGCCTATCAACGAGGTAGTCTTCCTCGAGCCTTTAGGGACCTTGCGGTCCGGCAGACGCAATCTTGGGAGGCGCTTGGCGCTTAGATGCTTTCAGCGCTTATCGTTTCCGAACACAGCTACCCGGCGCTGCCATTGACATGACAACCGGAATACTGGAGGTTCGTTGTTCCCGGTCCTCTCGTACTAAGGAACAATTCCCTCACGTCTGCTGCGCCCGCAGTGGATAAGGACCGAACTGTCTCACGACGTTCTGAACCCAGCTCGCGTACCGCTTTAACCGGCGAACAGCCGGACCCTTGGGACCTTCTTCAGCCCCAGGATGCGATGAGCCGACATCGAGGTGCCAAACCGGGCCGTCGATGTGAACTCTTGGGCCCGATAAGCCTGTTATCCCCGGCGTACCTTTTGTCCGATGAGCGACGGCAATTCCACATTCTACCGCCGGATCACTTGGACCCGCTTTCGCGTCTGCTCGACTTGTAGGTCTCACAGTGAGCCTGGCTTATAGCCATATCCTCAACACCTGATTGCCAACCAGGTTGAGCCAAGCTTCGTACTCCTCCGTTACTCTTTAGGAGGAAACCGCCCCAGTCAAACTGACCCGCTGACACGGTCCCTCGGCCGGGTAACGGCACGAGGTTAGAACCTTAATGAGCGAAAAGTGGTGTTTCATTGTTCCCTCCACGGAACCCGAAAGCTCCGCTTCGAAGGGTCCCACCTACGCTACGTATCACACACCAAAGTCCAATATCAGCTTACAGTAAAGGTGCACGGGGTCTTTCCGTCCTACTGCGGGTATGCGGCATCTTCACCGCAACTACAGTTTCGCCGAGCCTCTCTCCGAGACAGTCGC
>Ga0182027_10000544_pt1 | contig 65020 bp, 57 predicted proteins | sample 712E1DmetaG_FD_121300 | JGI IMG/M metagenome (GOLD analysis project Ga0182027, IMG submission 121300) | Permafrost microbial communities from Stordalen Mire, Sweden - 712E1D metaG (Illumina Assembly) | ecosystem: Environmental > Terrestrial > Soil > Wetlands > Permafrost | place: Sweden...
GGTTATTCGCTTCAGCAGGTTACATTCCCGATTAGGGTAATGAAATTACTGGGAGTTCAATTTTTATTACTTTCAAATGCTGCAGGCGCAATGAACCTGAAATTTAAAAAGGGTGAACTAATGTTGATAGATGATCATATCAATTTTTTACCGGAAAACCCATTGCGGGGCCTGAATCTGGATGAACTTGGATCAAGATTTCCGGATATGAGCAAACCTTACTCTGAAGAACTCAATAAAATCCTGATCAGAATAGCAACTGAAGAGAAAATAATCCTTCATAAAGGTGTTTATGTTGCAGTTACAGGTCCTAACCTGGAAACCAGGGCTGAATATCGCATGTTTAGGCAATATGCAGATGCTGTAGGGATGTCAACCGTTCCGGAAGTTATTGTTGCCAATCATATGGGGATGCCGTGTGCAGCAATCTCGGTACTTACCGATGAGTGTGACCCTGACAATCTCTCTCCGGCAGATATTAATGATATAATTGCAATAGCCGGCAAGGCTGAAGACAAATTGATTGTTCTTTTTAAAAGATGTGTTGGTGAAATTTAATTAAACGCGAGTATTGAGATTATCGGAAGGCTTTGATAAAAGTCCTACTCAATATCCCTGTCCCTGAAACCCATAAGATAAAGGATTGCATCCAGTCCGATTGTTGAAATAGCATGACGCGCATTTTTGGTTACTTTAGGCTTTGCATGAAAAGCAATACCCAATCCTGCTATATTGAGCATTGGAAGGTCATTGGCCCCATCACCTACTGCAATTACCTGCTCGAGATGTATTTCCTCTTTAAAAGCAATCCTTTTCAGGAATTCTGCCTTAAGAGGGCCATTTACAATTTCACCGATATAATTGCCCGTAAGTTTCCCATCCTTTATTTCAAGTTCATTGGCAAAGACATAATCGATATCAAATTTTCGTTGTAGATATTTACCTATATAAGTAAAACCACCGGAAAGGATAGCGGTCTTAAAGCCATATCTTTTTAGTGTCATAAATAGCCGTTCTGCTCCTTCAGTAATAGGGAGGTTTTCGGCAATATCGCTCAATACACTCTCATCAAGTCCTTTTAAAAGGGCAATACGCTGTTTGAAGCTTTCATCAAAATCCATTTCCCCACGCATGGCAGCTTCTGTTATGGCTTCGACTTTTTCGCCCACATTGGCCCGTTTCGCCAGTTCAACAATTATTTCTGTTTGAATTAGCGTAGAATCCATATCGAAACAAACGAGACGCCGGTTCCTTCGGTAAATATTGTCTTCCTGGAAAGATATATCTGCACCCACATCACGGGCCACATCCATAAATTGTTGTCGCATTAATGATTCATTCTTTGGCTCGCCCCTTACTGAAAATTCGATACAAGCCTTCCCTTTCAGGTCTGAATTATCAAGGGAAATACGACCGGTAAGTCGGGTTATATAATCGATATTCAGCCCCTGCTCGTAAATAATCTTAGTAACTTTTGTTAATTGTCTGGATGAAATTTTCCGGGAAATTAATGAAACAATATATCTGTTTTTCCCCTGCAAATTCACCCAGTTTTCGTATTTGTCTTCCGATATGGGAGTAAATTTTATATTGACACCAAGTTCGTATGCTTTAAATAACAGATCCTTAAGCGCCTGAGATGATTCTGACTCACCCGGCAATTCAACAAGAATCCCCAATGAAAGCTGATCATGTATTTCAGCCTGTCCAATGTCAAGAATGTTTACGTTATAGTTTGCAAGTATTTCTGTCAGAGAGGAGGTCAGGCCGGGTTTATCCTGGCCTGTAATATTAACCAATAGAATTTCTTTTCGTTGCGCCATAAGCAGCCTTTTTAATATAACAAATTCTGTCCTATTAAGTTTATTTACAATAAATTATAATGATAAATGCGCATGATGAGTAAAATTTTGAAGCCCTCTGGACTGAGTTTACAAAAATCTAGTAATAAATCCCTCAGTATTTTAACATCTGGTCCCTAAAGGAATAACATATTTATTTATGAATTTCAATCTTTATTTTATGGATTGTCTTTAATGTTCTTTTATCAGCGCCTTTCTGCGTTTTTTATCAGCGTAAATCTGCGAGAAAAAGAATAGGATTTTTTTTGTTCTCGCTGATTACCGCAGATAAATTCGCAGATTTTCGCAGAATTATTAATTCTAAGGATAGCACCAAAATTTAATCCACAAGTTAAATAAGAGTATGTAAAAGATTATCTATTACTTTTTTCAACTCGTATTTCGTATTATTAATCTCTGATAATTGCACAAGCTCTGACGGGCGAGCCATCGCCTCCTTTTATTTTCATAGGAAGGCACGAAAGGATAAAAGTCTTCCCAAAAAGCTGGTTCAAATTACAAAGATTTTCCAGCAGGATGATTTCATTTTTAAGCAGCATCTTGTGATTGGGGAGATTGTCATCGCCTGTAGCATCAAATGAAATTGCATCGATGCCAATACCCTTAAGAGGCAATTGGCAAATTAATTTTGAGGCATTTGAGGTGAGCAGCGGGAAATTAGTAAAATAACTCTTATCACCCCAGTAATCGGACCAGCCGGTAAAAAATAGAAGAAAGTCGGGTTTTCTAACCGGGTCGTAAACTTTAGATATCTGGCTTTCATCAATTTTCTTCAGATTTTTGCAATTAATAATCTCAGCAGTACCATAAAATTTCATGCAATCAAAGTTGTCGACAGACTTCCCATCTGCAAATAGATGCCCGGGAACATCTATATGAGTACCTGTATGCGTAACAATATTCAAATGACTTTCTTTGAATCCGTGTTTATTGATGGAACATTCTTCGTAAATCTGAGGAGATGGGGTCCCGGGATAAACCGGCATACCCATTTCAATGGAATGGCTAAGATCAATTATCATAAGAGCTCATGTATTGAATTATGGAACTTATTTCATTTTACAAAAATGGAAAATCCGAAGGAGATTTCGGAATAATGTTTCTGAACAAGTAAAATTAAGAGATTTACTATAGGATAACCATCGCAGAATCAACCTTAAATTATCAATTATCGGTTGTTTAAGCTAAGAGCATAAGCCAATACCCATTTTGTTTTATTGATTATGTTTGATAGATTATCAATACGAAGCATTGAGCGGATTAAAGTGAAAGCAACAAAAAAAGTCTTAGAAGCATTTTAGGAATGCTTTCGCAATTGTTGAAGTTTGTAAATTTATCAGGTGATTTGTAATACAAATTTTCCTATCTGCCGAAACATATGGCAAATATTACTCCTCTTCTTCTGCAGCATCATCAGCGATTTGTAAACTATCAAAGCTTTCAAAATCTTCACTTACAGGTTCTGAGTTATCGAAATCGTCTTCTTCTTCCGGAAGTCTGCTCTTTGGCATTTTAATAAGATAGTATGTATCTTCCGTTTCTAATGGTAGTCCAATTTCAATTTCTCCCTTCGGTGTTTGAAAGGTAATAAGGCTTTCTTCGTACCCTTCAGGGTATTGTTCTTTCACCAGCGCAATTAATTCCGCTGATAATTGTTCGAACTTTTTTATTATTCTTTTTTTTGCCACTTTTTAAAAGAAGAATCGGTTTGTAACCGAATTGTTATAGTCTGTTAGTATTATTCTGGCCAAATGTATATAAATTTTTTTTTCAAAAAACAGACTTACAAGATGAAAAAAAGATGATTTAAATTACCATTTGTCGTAAGTGGTTTATTTTTAATAATTTCTAGAGAATATTGATTAGATGATTTATGAATTTTTCTTAAAAAACAATTCATTTTGTTTTAAGAGTTTCGATAATTATTCTGCCACTATCCCTGTAATTCAAATTTTTTATTTAAAAACCTTTTTAAATAATTCGCAAAAAGTTGAATTTGGTTGAGATAAAAATACAGGCTCTATAGAATAATCCCATTATTATTTATCATAGTACTTAATTTTAGGGATGCTTGGCTTTGTATTTATATAGTAGTAAGTTATGCGAATTAAGAGTCGAAAATTAGAAGCCTAGAGGGCTGATATGTTTTAGGAAAGATAATTTTACTATAAACATATCAGCCTCCGGACTTCGCATACAAATATCTTTTAACCAATATGTTATATTTTGTCATTAACTTAATTTAACCCTTAATTCGCATAAGTAACTGCATAAAATTGATCTGGAATACTTTACAAAAGTTAAAAACTCTGGGGCTAAATGCTTTTTTATATATTTGCAGGCATATTATAATAATTGTTTGTAAATGAAGACTCCTAATAGTTGTAAATCCATTGAAGAAGTGCGAAAAGCAATTGATGAAATCGATCAGGAATTAATTGCACTAATCGGGAAGCGCTATGAATTTGTTAAGGCGATTGTCCCCTTTAAAGAAAGGAATGAAGACAGCATAATTTCAAAGCAAAGGTTCGATTCTGTGATTTCAACACGTCGTGAGATGGCAATTAAGAATGGATTAAGTCCGGAGGTAGTAGAGAATATTTATCGTTTGCTTATGGGTTATTTTATTTTAGAAGAAAAGAAAATTCTCAACCTAAAGTAATATACTAATACTGATTAGAAATGTTTAGAAAAGAGATTAAAGTACTCGATTGTACTATACGTGATGGCGGCTTGATGAATAATTGGCAATTTTCCGATGAGTTTGTAAAATCAGTCTACAATGCGCTGGTTGATGCGGGAATTGATTATATGGAAATTGGTTACAAAAGCAGCGAAGGCGCTTTCTCAAGAAAAGAAGTCGGTTGCTGGAAATTTTGTGACGAAAAAGATTTGAGACGCATTGTGGGGGAAAACAAATCTTCCCTTAAACTTTCTGCAATGGCAGATATTGGAAGAATTGAACCTGACGATATTGTTCCGGCATCGGAGAGCCTTCTGGATATGATAAGGGTAGCTGCCTATGTTAATCAGATGGATAAAGCGATCTGGCTGGCAGAACATTGCATGGATAAAGGCTATGAAGTATCTATCAATCTGATGGCTGTGTCGAATGTTATGGAACGAGATATTGATGAAGCTTTGGAGGATGTTGCGAAATCAAAAGTACCAATCTTTTATCTTGTAGATAGTTTTGGCAGTATGTATTGTGAACAGATTGAAATTCTTGTCAATAAATACAAAAAATACTTGCCTGACAGAACCATTGGAGTTCATATGCATAATAATATGCAGCTTGCTTTTTCAAATACTGTGACAGGTATTATCCATCAATGCAATATGCTAGATGCTACTATTCTTGGAATGGGACGTGGTGCCGGAAATTGTCCGTTAGAACTTCTGATGTCGTTCCTTAAGAATCCAAAATATAAATTGCGCCCGATATTGAAGGTTATTCAGGATTCTATGCTAGACATGCAGAAGGACATTGAATGGGGCTATCATATTCCGTACCTTATTACCGGTGCATTAAACCAGCATCCGCGATCTGCCCTAAAATGGATGTCTGGTGAGCAGAAGCTTGATTTTGTAACCTTCTTTAATCAGATGAACGATAAATTCGATTTGTAATTAATCTATTTTCCAGTCGATTTTTTGAAAGCCATGCCTTTCTAAAATAGCATTTGTTTTGGAAAAATGTTTGCAACCAAAAAATCCATTATAGGATGAAAAAGGTGAGGGATGGGATGCTTTTAAAATGTAATGTTTATTTTGGTCGATTAGGCTTTCTTTAGCCTGTGCATATTTACCCCATAGAATAAAGATGACACCTGCCTTTTTTTCTGAAATGGCATGGATTACCGCATCTGTAAATTGTTCCCAACCATGGCCCTGATGCGATCCGGCCTGATTAGCCCTAACAGTAAGTGTAGCGTTTAATAATAGTACTCCCTGATCTGCCCATTTTATTAAATTTCCGTGCTGTGAAACAGGCACACCCAGATCAGTATGCAATTCTTTAAATATATTTACTAAAGACGGGGGAGGTTTTATTCCGTCAGGTACTGAAAAACACAGTCCGTGTGCTTGTCCGGTTCCATGATAAGGATCCTGGCCAAGGAGAACTATCCTGACGTGAGCGAAAGAAGTATGGTTGAAGGCTTTAAAAATCTGATTGCCAGGTGGGTAAACAGTATATTTCTTTTTTTCCTCCAGAAGAAACTCCTTCAATGCAGCAAAGTAAGACGCATTAAACTCTACACTTAATACTTCCTTCCAGCTTGAATCAATTTGCGGATTGACCTGCATCATTTTTTTATAAATAAATTGCGTATAAAAATAATTTTTTTTGGTATCGATTTTATAAGACTCAATTATTTATTCATTTTAAAATAATTTTGCAGTTTCTCTTTTTGATAAACTTAGTTTAGATCTTTATACTCCCAATTAACGATTGCAATTACACATCTCTAAAGGCTTGTTAGTAAGTTGCGTTTAATAGCCGCAATTTTTTAGGTAAATTTGAAGGTACCTGTGAACCATGAGAATATGCCGCGCAGATTTTTACTGTCAGCCATTGTTTTGATCCTTACTATTTCTACAATAATCGGATTTGTGTTAATCCGCCAGAAAAGTGCAATAGCTGGTAATCCATTAAAAGCAATACCGGCAGATGAATCTTTCATTCTGAAAATAAATAATTTTCACAACCTGGCAAAAACATTGGTCAAAGAGAATAATGTCTGGTTCACACTCACCAAACTGGCACCTTTTCGCGATTTAACACAAAAAATATTTTATTTAGATTCTCTTACGGAATCGGAACCTGAGATATCAAAAATTCTGGTCAATAGTGTCGTTTATATTTCAGGTCAGTATGGCAGTGGCCAAAAATCCGAATATTTAACGATAATAAATCTACCTGCTGAAAAAAGCGACAAAGCGATTGTTGAAATGTTGAGTGAACTGACATCACAGAATGTAAAAAGAAATTCTCAGAATTATGATGGAAGAACAATTTACGCGATAAAGATTGCAGAAAGAGGTGCAATTTTTGATTTTTATATAACAGTGATCGAAGGGAATATTATTCTAAGCAAATCGATTGTCGTTATTGAAGAATCAATAAGGCAGTATAATGTTTCAGGGTCATTGGCTGATAATTTAGAATTTAACAAAGCTTTGTCCACAGCCGGAAAAGGAAAGGATGCAAATTTATTTGCAGATTTGCGAAAATTTCCAGATTTATCATCCGGTATCGTATCCGATAATTTAAGTAAAAAAGTCAGAAATTATAATCGTTTTGGAGGTTGGGTTGATTTTGATATTAATCCTACCGATGGTCAGATCATTCTTAATGGATTTATACTTGCAGGAGATACTAAAAATACATTTATTAATATATTCAGGGATTGTAAACCTGTTTCAATATCTGTAGATAAAATATTGCCTGCATCCACATCTGCTTTTATCTCAATCGGCACAAATAATTTGGAAAACTTAATAAAAGGTTTCTCTCGTTATAGTTTTGGATTGAGAGAATCATCGGAGCGAAGCAAACAGCTCATAGATATTGAAAAGTCTTATAATTTTAATCCATCCAAGTTATTTTCCTCCATTATAGATAATGAAATATCAGTTGCTCAATGCATTACAAACGACTCTACCAATAAACCCTCCACATTTATAATCGTTAAATGCAAAAGCAGCAACCAGGCTCAGCGCGATTTGCAGGATGCCATTATTAAAATATGCGGGAAGAAAGTAATAAAAATTCAAGACTTACAATTTACATATAGTTTTGACAACGAAACAAGATTCGAAATTACTGAATTTCCGATTGAAAATATTACAGGCAATCTTTTTGGGGGATTATTTAATCTTCCCGGACCTTGCTATTATACATTCTATGGCAATTACCTGCTTTTTGGGCATTCGGTTGAAGAACTTAGTTATTTATTATATAATGATGTCCTGAGCAAAACACTCTCAACCAATGAGGTTTATAAGAATTTTAAGAACAATCTTGCACAACAATCGTATTTGTTGTTCTATACAAACCTAAGTCGATCTGCAAATGTTTTCGAACCCTATCTGGAAAGTAAAATAACCACAGCATGGGAACACAATGCCGGTGTATTCCAAAAAATCCAGCCTTTTGGATTACAAATTACCGAATTAAGCGACATGCCATATTGTAATATTTTGATTCAATATGTCAATGAAATCATTTCGAAACCGCAGACTACCTGGGAGAGTTTGTTGGATACTTCGTTTACTTTTAAACCACAATTTGTGTTAAATCACAACAATCAGCAAAACGAAATATTCCTCCAGGATCTCAATAATACAATATACCTCATCAATAAAGCAGGCCGGATTATATGGAAACAAAAGATTGAAGAGGCCATTAATTCTAAAGTTTATCAAATTGATTTTTATAAAAACGGTAAGCTGCAAATACTTTTCAGCACTAAAAATTACTTACACCTCATTGACCGTGAGGGCAATTATGTAGACCGGTTTCCCGTAAGATTGAGGGCTCCGGCATCGGCAGGTATGTCTTTGTTCGATTATGAGAATGATAAAAATTACAGAATATTTATACCATGTTTTGATAACAAAGTATATTCTTATTCGCAGGACGGATTAATCATAAGCGGCTGGCAATTTAAAGGCAGCGATTACCCTATTGACCAACCGGTGGAACATTTCCGGATAGGTGATAAAGATTATATCGTTTTTGGCGATAAATACCATACCTATATCCTGGACAGGAAAGGTGATGTCCGTGTGTCGGTTAATGAAATAATTACAAAATCAAAGAACAACGGGTATATTCTCGATAACAGCGGAACAGCAGAAAAGGCCAGGATCCTGATCACAGATACTACCGGGAAAATCATCTCAATTTATTTTGATGGTCATATTAGTAAAACCGATGTCGGCACTTTTTCCGCGAACCATTTCTTTGATTTTAAGGACATAGATGCGGATGGAATAAATGATTTTGTCTTTCTGGATGAAGATAAACTGTCTGTTTTTAAACAGAATAAGGATAACATCATCTCTTTTCAGTTCCCTCATATTATAAAAGAAAGACCTGTTTATTTTCGTTTTTCTTCAAGTGACAGAAAACTGGGTTTTGCAGATAATGAAGATCAGAAGATTTATCTGGTGAATAATGATGGCTCGGTTTATAAGGGATTCCCCCTGACAGGCTCGACCCTGTTTAGTATTGGGTATCTTGATGCAACCGACGGGGCCTTTAATTTGATAGTAGGAGGGAAGAATAACTTTTTATATAATTACTCCGTACAATAACAATGATTAACAATAAATTCATGAAAAAGAAATATTTGTCGTGTTTCATTGTTCTGTTGATATTGCTTCTTTCGGCTTGTCAAAAGGGAGAAATGGATTTTAATAAAAAATCGAATTACTACGATATTGATCGCGAAATTTCGCTGCCTTTGGTATATGGGAAAATTTCATTCGATGATCTGCTCAATGTGATACCCGATACTTTTGAAATTATTGATTATATAGATACTTTAAATATTTACTATAATCTCGAATATGATCACGTGGATACACTCAAGATGAGTAAATTAAGCAAGAATATTTCAGTTGACTTTGCCAAATTGTTTTATTGGTTTACGAATGAATTCCCGGTTGGCCTCGATACCAAGATATATATGCTTGACACAATTCATCAGGTAATAATTGACAGTATTTTGTTTACAAATGTCCCTGGACAGATTTTCCTTCAGCCTGCCCCGGTTGATGTTAATGGAATCGTTATACAGGATTCGGTAAAGCAGGAATACGGATATATTGATATTGACAGTTCTCAGGCAGATAATTTGATCCAACGGACCAACAGACTTATTTTGTTTTCCCGTGTTTATGCCAATTCATACAGCATCGTAAAAGTTCCTCAGACCAGTTTTTTGCAATTCAAGTTTTCTATAGACATTCAGGGAAGATACCAGGGGTATAATAAATCGGCAAACTAACAGGCTAAACCATGAAATTTATTTATACAAAAAAAATTTTCAGGACGGTATTTATCATGGGTATTGTTTGCTGTCAGATAATAAGAGCTCAGGACAATACTTTCTATTACATGAGAAACGTACCGCAGGTTACGTCTTTAAATCCTGCCAATCAACCACCGAGCAATTTTTTTGTGAGTATACCGCTTTCAGTAATTCAGTTAAATGCTTCAAACAATGCGGTATCTCTTAATGATATTTTCTTTAAAAATCAGGATGACTCAATTTCAAGATTTTATCAGACCAATGCGACTACGGATAAATTTCTTTCAAAATTTGACAAGTTAAATTACTTATCTGTAAATGGAAGTAGTGATATATTATCCCTAGGATTCAGATCTAAAAGGATGTACTTTACCCTTAATTATACTTTGCATGAGAATAACAGAATTATGTTTCCAAAGGAACTTGTGAGCTTTTTAACGCTCCACATTCCTTCCGATGTTCAATATGACTTAAGTACATTTAATATAGATATAACACAATATCAGGAACTGGGACTTGGCATATCCCGGCAATTCGGTGACCAAATAACCATTGGCATCCGGCCTAAAATATTATTTGGTATAAGCACCATTTCAAGTAATACACATTCATTCTCAGTTAATTCAGATCCGATAACAAAAAACTTAACCTTTACAATAAATTCAGATATCAAGGTTTGTGCACCGGGCATAATAATACCTGTTGATTCAGCAGGAGCAGTTGATTTAAATGGAAATTTTAATTTTGACTCTGCAAATGTGAAAACAACCAGCGATTACATTCATCTTGCAACTCAAAACATGGGTCTTGGGATTGATGCAGGGATCAATTACAGGCCAATAGAACGACTTGAATTTTCGGCAAGTATTATTGATCTTGGGTATATAAATTGGAGCCATTATTCGCATATATATAATGTTCAGGGAAGCTATGCTTATGCGGGAGCTGAATATAATTCCATTGACAGTACGACAAAAAGCCCGGATATTATTGATTCCTTAAAAACCAATTTTAAGGCAACGGGGAGTGAAAGTAGTTTTACAACCCATTTGGTTCCTATATTATATGTTGGAGGACGATTTTTTGTAACTCCCAAATTTGATGTTGGGATACTTTCGCGTTTTGAATTTTATAAAGACGGTACAAAATCAAAAATCACCATTTTGACAGATTGGAGACCACTGGAGATTTGGAATGTATCCGCCAGTTATGGGCTTTTGAATGGATCGAATTCTACTTTTGGCCTTGGAATGTCTTTCAGATTTGGATTTTTTAATTTTTTTATTGTTTCAGACGATATTCCAACCACCTACACATTGATCAAGGGTAAAACTATAAATTATCCGATGCCAAATGATCAACTTGCGTACAATCTGCAATTTGGTATTAATATTGTTCTTGGAAGCAGCCTAAAGAAAAAGCTCAGACAAGACCAGCCGATGTATATTTCGGAAGAATATTAGTATTTTTACTGAGCTAAAAACAACAGGCAAAGTATGTTTATTTTCAGATTTATCCTGTTCCTTGTTTTGATTTATCTAATTGTTTCATCTATTGGCAAGTTTATTTTCGGAACAAGCAGAGGGAAATTTATAAATGGAAGAGGCTTTGATTCTGCAAATCACCGGAGAGAAGGTGATATATCCATCAAAATGGATGTTAAGCAGAAAAAAAAGATTAGTAAAGACGCCGGTGAATATGTGAATTTTGAAGAGATCAAAAAGAAGTAGTTATTGAAAATATTCAATGATTGTCACATTTTCTCTTTGTATTTTTTAGCCAGACTGGAGGCAAAAACAAAGTCATTAAGATTTTTTGCGTCGGAATTGAGAACATCCTCATTTGTACCTTCCCAGTCTTTTTTCCCCTGATGTATAAATACAACTTTTTCCCCAATTTCCATCACTGAATTCATATCGTGAGTATTGACAATCGTTGTCATATTAAATTCATGTGTTATATCGCTGATTAGTTTGTCAATAACAAGCGCTGTAATAGGGTCAAGGCCGGAATTGGGTTCATCGCAGAAAAGATATTTAGGATTTTGAACTATTGCCCTTGCAATGGCAACTCTTTTTTTCATTCCTCCGCTAAGTTCTGCAGGATGTAATTGGTTTTCATTGTCCAGATTTACATGATGCAGGCAGTAGTTGACCCGCTCGCTTTTTTCTTTTGGGGTCATATTTGTAAACATATCCAGGGGAAACCGTATATTTTCTTCAACAGTTAAAGAATCAAAAAGGGCACTACCCTGAAAAAGCATTCCCATTTCGCGTCGAAGTTCCCTTTTTTGTTTAATATTCATGCAGACAAAATCCCGATCGTGATAAAATATTTTTCCGGAATCAACTTTAATGAGGCCAACAATTGATTTCATCAGAACGGTTTTACCAGAACCGCTCATACCAATAATCAGATTTGTTTTTCCTTCATCAAAATTTATGGAGATATCTTCAAGAACGGGTTCACCATTGAAGGACTTAAATAAATTTTCTACTCTGATCATTTGGATAGTAAAAGTTGTGTGAGAATATAGTTAAACAATAATATCAGGACACTGCTTGTAACAACACCTTTTGTACTCGATCGTCCCACTTCCAAAGCGCCTCCTCTGACGTTGTATCCAAAAAAGGCAGGGACAGTCGTTATTATAAAGGCAAAAAACACTGTTTTTATTAGGGAATATGTAATATAAAATGGGACAAACCAATACTGAATTCCATAAATATAATCGGAAGATGAAAGTGCCCCGGTAAGCACAGAAACAGCCCAGCCCCCAAAAATACCAACGATCATGCTTATCAGAGTTAGTATAGGATTAAAAATAATGGTTGCAATTATTTTAGGAAGCACAAGATAACTTGCCGAATTGACCCCGATAATCTCCAGAGCGTCTATTTGCTCTGTTATTCTCATATGTCCAATTTCTGAGGCAATATTTGAACCTACTTTTCCGGCCAGGATTAATCCTACTATTGTGCTTGAAAACTCAAGCAGCATGCTGTCACGAGCAGTTAAGCCAATCAAATAAAGCGGAATAAGAGGGTTTTCAAGGTTATATCTTGTCTGCAAAGTAATAACAGCACCCATAAAAATTGAAATGATAATAACGATACCAATCGAATTTACTCCCAAACTCATAATTTCGTGGACAGTCTGCTGATAATAAATTTTGCCTTTTTCCGGTCGGGAAAGAACTCTTCGCAGGAAAATAAAATATTTGCCGATTAACTCAATTAATTTCATCACCATATTTTTCTCATTATTAGATCTTATTTGGAAGCAAGCAAACAATTGATGAGTTTATGTTTCCGGAATACTTCTTCAAGAAAAATCTTCCGGACAATAAATGCATAAAAATATAAATCCAAATTAAAGATGCTCAAAAAATAGTTTCGACGAAAATACAAATATTTAAAAACAATGATTCAACTAATTTTATCCGTATATTAATTACTTATATCAAAATAACGAATTGATGTGGATCCAATTTCTTAATTTCGAACCTAAATTTTAAAGTATACAAGTTTGCATTCTTATGGATAAAAAGAATTATTGCGTAATCATGGCGGGAGGAATAGGAAGCAGATTCTGGCCTCTCAGCCGTACAAGGAAGCCAAAACAATTTCTTGATATTCTTGGAACGGGTAAAACCCTGCTTCAGCAAACTTTTGATCGGTTTGCAAAAATAATTCCGAAAGAAAATATCCTCATTGTATCCAATGAGGAATATGGCGAGTTAATTATGAAACAACTGCCAGGTATTAAAAAAGAGCAGGTTTTGCTTGAGCCGATGCGAAGAAATACAGCTCCTTGTATTGCATACGCAAATTACAAAATTCGTGAAACCGAACCAGATGCAAATATTGTAGTAGCCCCTTCAGACCATTTGATTCTATTGGAACAAGAGTTTCTGCAAGTAGTAGAAAAGGGTCTGGAATTTGTTTCGCAGAATAATGCATTGTTAACATTGGGAATACGACCCAGCCGACCTGAAACGGGGTATGGATATATTCAGATAACAGATGAAAAAGAATCGATTGAGGTAAATAGAAGTTTACGAAAAGTTAAAACCTTTACCGAAAAGCCTGATTTAAAAATGGCCCGGTTATTTCTTGAAAGTGGTGATTTTTTCTGGAATTCAGGAATATTTTTCTGGTCATTAAAATCAATTATATCTTCCTTTGAGTTACATTTAAGTGAGGTTGATGGTTTATTCAAGGAGGGTATCGGGTTATACAATACTTCTGAAGAACATACTTTCATAGCAGCTACCTATCCTAAATGCAAGAATATTTCGATTGATTATGGAGTTATGGAAAAGGCAGATAATGTCCATGTTCTCTGTGCCGATTTTGGATGGTCAGATCTGGGAACATGGGGTTCATTGTATGACATGTCTCAGAAGGATGATCAATTAAATGCGATCCAGGGTAAAAATGTGTTTTCTTATGAAACAAGGAATTGTATTATAAATCTGCCCCATGATAAACTTGCCGTCATTCATGGACTTGATAATTTTATTGTTGTTGATTCTGATAATATTCTGCTGATATGTAAAAAAGATGAAGAGCAAAAGATTAAACAATATGTCAACGATGTAAAATTGGAAAAGGGTGAAAATTACATTTAACAATATACTGATTTAGGGATGTTTAGTAATTTCATATTCCGGGCTCTTATTGGAAAAAATTATCTCTCCTCATTTTTGACTATTTACAGTGTTTTTTGGAGTAATTATCTTAAACAACATAAATATTCTGATATTTGAATCTCGAACAAGGATTATTCACCTTTTGAAATTATTTTAGGTTTTCATGAGCGCGCTTCGCGCGGTTAACGATTTTAGATTGAAGAATAAACTCGAACTAAGCCATTTTATTAAATAAATCAAAAATCATAAATCGATGTTCCCTGCCCGCCGTGCTTCGCACTTTGGCAGTCGGGCTTGTTCTTAAATCAATTATGATGTGATATTTTAAATAAAGAACAACGTTTTATTGAAAAAATGTCCTTACTCACGAATCTTCTGATTTAAAATAAAAAGCCCCGGCATTTTTGCCGGGGCTTTTGGTTTCTAACCTTTTATTTTTTCTGAGCTGTTAATATTCCCAAAGATCGTGTTCCAGATTAAACAGCCATTCTTTTTGTTTGTCAGCTTCAATTAAAGCGTCTACGCCCATTGTAAAGGAATTGATCCAACGATTGTCATAAACATTGGATACTGCAAAAATATTGCTTTCAAAGCGACGTTGCATAAAGAAATCATCAAATGATATACTTTGTGCATCGTTACTTGGATTAAAAACTTCATGATCTGCCAGTATAGGCCTGATTTCGGGGAAATATACCCAGAAAGTAGGTTTCTGCAAAGGTTCGTCAGTAGGCATTCCCTGATCATCAAGGCGGTAATATACACGGATCGGACTTATTCCGATAATCCGGACTTTCATAACAGAAGCGTTCTTATCAAAGAACCATTTTTCTTTAACCAGAAGCTTTTTCACCTGGTCTGTCCTCCTGTCATTTTCAACAACTACCTTAACTTGCTGACCTGTTTTAGGATCAATGGTTGTCGTTGTATCAGTTCCGGCGCCAAATTTTTCATCTATCTGATCAATGTTCATCTGGGCAGTGAATTCATTCAACTGGTCATCGGTTGAGAAAGCCCTGACTCCTTCGTTATCAATACCCCATAAGATAAGATCTATAAAATTCATCCTACCGCCAATGGGTTTTGTAGGATAATAGAGTGAAAGATTTTGTTTTTGACGCAGATCGATCATCCGGTAAACAACTTTTGACCACATCACATCAGCTTCACGGATATACTCATAAGGAACTGGTTTTTTATGAGGTATGTGCTCCTTTACATAGACCTCTTCTAAATTGTCCTGAGCAGACAATTTATAGTTAAGCGCCATAAGCGACAAAACAGATACCAAAAACATAATCTTTTTCATTATAATGATTTTAAAAAGGTTAGTTCAATTTGAAATTAATGGTTGATAATGGCCGGGTCGAACCGTCTGGCCCAATAGCCTTAACATCCTGTATATAAACATTTTGACCTCTGCTGAGGTTGTTCACTATATTTCTTTGTTCTGGTGTAAATTTATAGGAAGTTGATTTGTATTCACGAACAAAACCCTGGATTACGGCTGAAACTGTAAATTCAGTGATGGTAAATGTTAAGTCAAAGTCAAAGTTTTCCATTTCAGCAGCAACGCCAATTTGTGCCATTAGCACATTTTTAGCAATTGATCCACCTTTCTGACCGTTTACTTTTGCAACAGGATCAGGAACCATTTTAACCCTGAATTCTTTTTGACCCATGTTATGTTTAACTTTATCGATCATGGCATAAACAGTAACTATGCTGTTCCCCGGTCTTTGAGGTCTAATGATGTACGAATCACCCTGTTTAACATATTTTGCATTGGTAATTTCAATACTGACTTTATCGGGTTGAACCCCTGCAACAGAAACATCGACAGGATTATCAACCCCCAGATAAAACACGTTCATTTTGGTTGGAGCAACGGAAACCGAACTTGCAGCAACCATGTAACTTTGTTTAAACTGTTTTGTTATCTTGCCGTCAGGTCCTGTTACTTCAATCAATCCTCCCCAGTATTTACTTCCAATAGCAGATCCCCGTCTAGTATAAATTGCTTTTCCGGTACCTTTTGAAACTAATATCGTTTCATAATTCAATTTAGGATTTAAGCTATAAGTAGTTATCCCATTACTCGTTATTGAATCATAAGGATTTGCACTTTCAGTAGCATATACTTTCGTATCTGCAGCTGTGTCGCTTGCAGCAAGGAATACCTGTGCCTTATAATCGTTGTCCTTAATAATATAGTTTGAATTCGGTATCACAGTTGCTTCAAGCTTGTTGAATTTAAATGATCCTGCATCGATCTGATTATAAAGATAAGTCAGGGCTTCTGATTCTGCATTCCTGATATTGATCTGTAAGCCCGACATAATTGTGATTACTCCTGAAAGGGGCAAATCTTCAAAATGATCTGATTCCCAGCTATTTTTATCGACATTTTTACCGATACCTTTTTTAATGGGATCGGTATTAAGACTTGATAAAATTGATTGCCTCTTACCGGAAGCATCTGGTGACTCCGGTATGACAGATAAAAGGTAATTTCTAAAATTCTCTATCATATTTTTTAAGACCTTTCCAGCCCTGTCATTGTTGTCACCTATCATAACTCTGGCTGGAAAATCCATATTGTCCTTGGTATCAATGTCGGAACTATTTACAACCCTATCTTGTATAGCAATTGCTTTTGGACCATCGCCCAATTTTATGATCTCTATTTTTCTATCCTGAATAAAATCCACTATCGCTTTGGCCTGAGCTGTTACGCTATCAGCTTTTTGTTTCCAGGGACCAACCTTATTGTGGTTCAGAGTATTTTGCTTTGTAAAATCGTCTTTCACTTTGCCGTTCGCAGTTTCAAGAGTTTGGATAGTACTTACCAACCCGGTATCCAAGACCCCAAAAGCATCCAGGACCTGTTTTGATACATTCAGTGCTAGCATTGCCATCAGCACCAAATACATCATGCCGATCATTTTTTGTCTCGGGGTTTCTTTACCGTGAGCCATAATTTATTGGAATCTTATTGCTGAGAAATTTCGGTTTATTGTTTAGTAAGAACATCCATCGTAGTCAACATATTTCCATAAATGGAATTCAATGAGGAAATACTTTCCTTTAGTTTGGATATTTCTTGTTTGTACTTGTTAGTCTCTTCTACAGATTGCTTTAGTTTTTCTATCATATCCTTTAATCCGGAATACAATTCTACAGAACCTTTCATGTGGTTACTACTTTCCCTGATTTGGGTTTCGTATACTGCATTTAATTCAGCGAGGCTTTTATTTAACAACTGCATCTGCACTTCATTCTCTTTATTTCCAAGGCTTATATTTTTTTGTTCGTTCTGAATTGTTAAAGCAATGGATTTATAAGAATCAGCGATTTCATCCCCTGATTTTACAATTTTATCGGCCGTTTGAAAATAGGCATTTGTTAAGTTTGTGGTTGATTCTTTAATAGTGATTGCAGTTGAGGAGTAAATCTCACTAAGACCGCCGATTGAACTGGTGGCATCCTGAAGGTTGGTTACAAATTGCTTTGTAGCCACAGTTGCCTGAGAAATATCGGCCATACTGTTTGCAGTCTGGTTCAATCTCTGAAATCCTTCTCCAAGTTTTGAAAGGGCTTCACTGTCAACACCTGAAAAACCAAGGACATCTTCTATGCGTTCAACCGATCTGTTGCTTTCAGATAGTTTGTTTTCCTTAAAAATTTCAATTTCATCGGGATCAGAAATGCCGGCCAATTCAGGATAAACCAGAGTCCAGTCAATTTCTTCGTGCAATGGTTCAAATGCTGAAAAGAAGAAAATAATAGCTTCAGTTATAAGGCCGAACGCAATTATATAAGTTCCACCAGCCCAGTGATTGATTTTAAACAATGCACCGATAATAACGACAGAAGCTCCCCATCCGTAAAGCTTTGCCATAAAATTTCTCCAGCCGGAACTTTGAACAACATCAGTTAAATTGATCATACTAAATTGAATTACTTCTTGTGAAAATTATTAATTTGACCCAAGATAAGATCTTACACATCTGAATCCTACATATGACTTGGCTGAATCTTGATATTCATAAGTACGGGCGCCGCACTGTAAAAAATACCCGATATCTTTCCAGGACCCACCGCGAATAACTTTTCTTTTCAGAACCGGAGGATCGTCTGGTAACGAATTGTATTTATAATCGGGATTCAAGTCATGAGTAAACAAATATGAAGATTCGTCGTATGCATTGGCGGTCCATTCGGCAGCGTTTCCGGCCATGTCATATAATCCATATCCGTTTGGCTGATAACTTCCTACAGGAAGAGTTGTAGAACCGCCATCATCAATATAGTTTCCTCTTAGAGGCTTAAAGTTTGCCAGAAAACAGCCCTCTTTATTGCGTGTATAGTAACCTCCCCAAGGGTACATTGAGTTTTCAAGTCCGCCACGGGATGCATATTCCCACTCTGATTCAAGTGGTAAGCGATAATCATGCACGTCTGGTTGACCGTTTGCCTCCAGGGCAGCATTCAGGTAATTGGTTCTCCATATGCAGAAGGCTGTAGCTTGTTTCCATGTTACGCCAACGATAGGATAATTATCATATGCAGGATGCCAAAAATACCGGGTTGTAAGAGGCTCATTAAAAGAATAGGTAAAATCTGCAATCCAGCAAAGTGTATCGGGATAAACATTCACAATATCTCTGATAATAAATGCAGAGCGGTCTTTAATTTCTACCTTTTGACCTTCGCTGTTAATAACAAATCCTTCATATGATTTTGTTTCATAGTTGTATCTGTTTGATTTCTTGGCAGCTTGCTTCAAATCAATCCAAAAATATTCGTACATAAGTTTTCTGGTATCGATTTCCTGTCTGCCATAGAATCGTTCTTTATCAGTATAATATATATCTTTCAATATTTCATTGGTTTGTTCATCCCTGAAATCGATCTTCATATCCCAATTTAATCTCGGAGGATCTATAGGATTACCAAATTGGTCTTCGGAAACAACATAATCCTCAATCTGTTCACCCAACATTCTGCGCATAATTGAATCCCGAACCCAGTATACGAACTGACGATATTCATTGTTTGTTATTTCAGTCTCATCCATCCAGAAAGGATCGACAGTAATTGTGCGAGTGTATGTATTTTGTGCCCACGGAACATCCTGATCATTTATTCCCATGGTAAAACTACCTTGTGGGACAAAGATCATTCCAAATGGATCGGGCTCAAAATATTTGCTCCTTCCTGGAACGCCAGTAAGTTCGCCATTACCCGAATTTGAGCAACTGCTCACAAATACAAGCACAGCAAATACAAAACCTAATGCAATAAGCTTTTTCATAATCAAAGGAATTTATCTGGAATAACTATATTTTTTTTGATCCAATTCAAATCTTATATAAATTTAATTAAATTTTTACAAAAACCTAATACTCTTATATTTTTGTGGGGCTTTCTCCACCCCTATTTTAAAGCTATAACTCAAAAGTATTTCATAAGTTTCTAGATCTTTTGACAATGAACTTGTAAGAAAATCATATGAAATTCCAACTTTAAGGCCGGGTACAAGTCGTGTAAGTTCCAGCCCCAGCATACCTACCACCGCTTCGCCAGTCCTATAGGTAACGCCGGTCCAGATAGATTTATTGTATAATAAAGTCAGATTGATATCCATATCGGTTGTAACACCATCGGATTTTAGCAGTATTGCTGGTTTAAGCTCGTAGATCGGATTCTTCATTTGCATAGTATACCCTGCTGTGACGTAGTATTGTCTGTTAATTTTATACTTTGCTCCAGAAGGAGATGAAGCATCCTGAATTTCAGGATTATTGATATTTACGGACGATATTCCAAAGTATATGTCTTCTGTTTTGTAAAATAAGCCGGCTGCAAAATGAATTTTTGTTTTATTTGGTGATCCCTGAGGAATATTTTGATCGGTTGTAGGAACATCATTGCCATCGCTGGTTATCCAACCACCATTGGTAAGCTTGAGATCATTCTTAACAAAGCCAGCCTGAGCACCAATACCAAGCGTTCCATTACCCAAACTCCAACGATATGCATATGTTAATGCAAAATCAGTATTTGTAAAAAATCCTATCGCATCCTGATAAATATAAACACCTACACCATGCTGTAAACCAAAAAGTTTAAACGGAGCGTCGACTTCAACAAGATATGTCTTCGGAGCTCCTGTAAAACTATTTAACTGGTCACGAATAATCCCATTAACACAAATCATTTCTGTGTTTCCTGCACTGCCCGGATTGGTTCTTAGTTGGTCGTACATAAAGTGCGATACTTGTGGTGAAAATTGTGCTCTAAGCACACCGGTTATTGTGATCAGCACTGTAAGTATGAGGGTTTTTTTCATCTTTTTTCACATAATACAAGGCTGCTAAGATACACCAGCTTTATATAAAAAGTAAAATAAGTAAAATTATTGTACTCATACAAAAAGATTAATCAACAATAAGCGATTCTTTTAATTATACTGGATTTTTTACAGAATGTTACTTTCGTCATCATAAAAAATTTGCCGGAGTATAAAAATAGGGAGTATGTCAGTAATCTTAAGATAATTTCTGAAAAGATTTCCACCAAAGATTGGGCACTTCCTGCTCGCATGCAGTAAGGTAATCAGCATAGGAACATGAAATAACCATCGGTTTGCTGGTCTTGGGATTGGGCACTTCCATCCACCATCGATCGCTTTTATTGCTTTTATAAAAAGTAATTTCATAATCGAGATCTGAATTACCTACAATAAAAGTTTTAAAACTTTTATTTTCACTTGAAGGAATTTCAATATTCCTGCATGTAAAGCCGTCAATGAAATGCCATATCATTTGGGCTGCCAGATTTGAAGTCTGTTGACGCGAATCAAATTTTGGATTGACTTCAAACAGTCCAAAAACCGAAATCATATCGCTCAATCCGGCATATCTGGCTAATTGACATGCCTCTTCAGCATAAAATCCATTTGGACTGGGATTAAAAAATCCAGGGGCATCCGATTGCCGGATGGCACTAATATCAAAACTGACCAGATCGGCATCGCGAAATATAGGTTCCACAATGGATATATCAGCCCTAACATCACCAAGCCTTAAGGTATCGTGGTATAATTTGTTTATAAGATCCAGGATATCCGCATCTGTCAAGTAGATTTGGTGCCCCAGGTTGCAATATTTAAACAAGAATCTTTTCTTAAGAAGGATTTCCGTGAGATAAGACTCCGATGAGGATTTTACAGAATCTTTGATAATGTCGATGGTACGATCTATTGTAACCAGGTTGATATTTAATTTTGTCGCTTCAAATGCCTGGTAAACCGGTAATGTCAATTCCTGGGTACCACCTATTAATAATACAACAATATTTTTACTTTGAAGAATTTGTATTACTTCTTTGAGCGCTACATACGTATCATTAAAAGTATTTCCCTGCTTCAAATTACCAAGGTCAATTATTTTTTTGGTTGTTTCTACCTTATAGAGCTGGTAAAGTTGAGACCTTATTTTTTCAGGCGCCAATGAGGATCCTTTATTATAGGTGTTTCGATCTTCAGGTACTCCTAATATGGCCAGATCGTAACCATCCAAATCATCCAGCTTAAAATCAGGAGTATAAATAGCAATATTCTTTCCAATGATATTTGGACTCCAGATTAAGTGCTCATCTGGCTTTTCAAGCCCAACAGGTTCCAGAAAATCAACGAGGTCCATCTTTTATTTTTTTGATTTCTTCTTTTTTTCAGGATTTTCCTTAATTATTTTAAAGCAATCTTCCTTACTGAGTTTTGCAGGTTCAACACTTTTCGGAATTTTATAATTTTTCTTTTGATATGCGATATAAGGACCCCACCTTCCGTTTAATATCTGCAACTGAGGCTCGTCATCAAATAATTTAATAGTCTTATTACTGTCGTTTTCCCTTTTTTCTTTAATTAATTCGATTGCACGCTCGGATGTTACTTTATATGGGTCATCAATGCCTTTTTTCAGGGAATAAAACATAGAATTATGCCGAATATATGGACCAAATCTGCCAATGGCTGCGATCAGTTCAGAACCTTCGAATTCGCCAACAACTCGAGGAAGTTTAAAAAGATCAAGGGCTTCTTCAAGTGAAATAGACTCTAGCTGTTGCCCTTTCAGAAGACTTGCAAACCTTGCTTTTTCATTGGATTCCGGAATATTTTCGCCGATTTGTACAATTGGACCATATCTGCCCATCCGGCAGATAACCTGTTTTCCGGAAGCAGGATCTGTCCCGAGAGTTCGCTCACCTTTCGAATAATCCGAAACAGCCAATGTATTTTCAACCTGTTTATGAAATGGCTTGTAAAATGTATCAATCATTTTTGTCCATTCCAATTTCCCGGCAGCAATATCATCGAATTCTTTTTCTACATTGGCGGTAAAGTTTAAATCGAGTATCTCCTTGAAATATTCCACGAGAAAATCGTTTACAATCATACCTATGTTGTCGGGGAAAAGCTTTGATTTCTCTTTTCCATAAGTTTCTGTTTGCAACGATTCTGTAATTTTTGAATTATTCAGACGAAGTATTGTGTATTGACGATCTTTTCCATCCCGGTCTTCCCTTAATACATAGCCCCTGTTCTGGATGGTAGAAATTGTTGGTGCATAAGTTGAAGGACGGCCTATTCCAAGTTCCTCAAGCTTTTTCACCAGACTTGCTTCAGTATATCTTGGTGGGTTTAAAGTAAATTTTTGTACGGCAAGGATTTCACCAGCAATCAATTTTTGATTTGCTGTAAGGGGAGGAAGAAATCCTTTTGATTCTTCTTCATTTTCATCATCTGTCGATTCAATATACAATTTTAAAAAACCTTCAAATTTTAAAACTTCACCTTGTGCGACAAGTTTTTCAGTAGAATTTGACACTTCTATATTAACGGTAGTTTTTTCAAAAAGTGCATCGCTCATTTGTGAAGCAACAGCCCGTTTCCAAATTAAATCATACAAACGCTTTTCAGTATTCGAACCTTCAATGTTTTTATTTTCGAAATAGGTTGGTCTGATTGCTTCGTGAGCTTCCTGTGCGCCTTTGGTCTTTGTTTTATAATGTTGAATGTTTACGAACTGATCACCGTATTCCTTTCTGATAACCTTCTCGGCAGCGCTTAGGGCTGTCTGGGACAAATTAAGCGAATCGGTTCTCATGTAAGTAATATAACCACTTTCATATAGTTTCTGAGCAACCGACATAGTTTGAGAAACGGAAAGTCCAAGCTTTCTGGCGGACTCCTGCTGCAGCGTAGATGTAGTAAACGGGGGTGAAGGCGATTTTTTTGCAGGTCGCTGAATTACATCAAGTACCTTAAAATCGGAAGTACTGCATTTTACCAGAAAGTCGTGGGCTTCCTGTTTGTTACTGAAACGCTTATGTGATTCGGCCTTAAAATGATGTTTTTTATTCTGGGAATCAGTAAACTCGAACGTACCAGACACTCTAAAACTTGAAGTAGCATTAAAATTAATAATTTCACGTTCCCTCTCAACGATAAGCCTCACAGCCACTGACTGTACTCGTCCTGCCGATAAAGACGGTTTTACTTTCTTCCACAATACGGGAGATAATTCAAAACCAACCAGCCTATCGAGTATTCTACGGGCTTGCTGTGCATTTACAAGGTTCTCATCAATAGTTCGGTAAGTTTTAATTGATTCCTGGATTGCGGTTTTTGTGATTTCACTGAAGACGATCCTCCGGGTTTTATCCGGACTTAACTTTAATACTTTTGACAAATGCCATGCAATTGCCTCCCCTTCCCGATCCTCGTCAGAAGCCAGCCATACGATGTTTGCTTCCTTAACCAGTTTATTTAATTCGGCAACAATTTTCTTTTTATCGTTTGGAACAATATAATCGGGCTTATAATTGTTTTTAATATCGATACCAAAATCTTTTTTAGCTAGATCACGAATGTGTCCCATACTGGAAGTCACCCGAAAATTTTTACCAAGGAACTTTTCAATGGTTTTCGCCTTTGCCGGCGATTCAACGATTACAAGATTATCAATCATGAATGAAGTAGTTTGTAATGCACAAATAAACGATATACAAATGTAGGTGCAAAATTATAATTTAAATAATTAATACATTTACGACAAAAAGAACAAGATATTATGCCCATTTCAAGTACCAAAGCAATTAAATATACACGTATATTCTGGCTAGTAGTAGCAATTCCTGCGCTGATATTTTTCATAATTATTATTTTGGCAGCGTCCGGACATTTGGGATATATGCCAAAGATAGAAGATCTGGAAAATCCAAGGATAAATCTTGCAACATTAATTATTTCGGATGACGGAAAGATACTGGGGAACATATATTATAAAAATCAAAACCGTACTCATATCGATTATGACAGGTTGCCTAAACATCTGGTTGATGCGCTTGTTGCAACAGAAGACATACGGTTTTATAAGCATTCCGGAATTGACTTTAGAGGACTTTTACGCGCAGTTGTTCTCAATGGATTATTAGGACAACGCAATGCTGGTGGAGGAAGTACTATTACCCAGCAATTGGCAAAACAATTATTCCATACACCTCCCCAAACTGCAATTGGAAGATTGAAGCAAAAAGTTAAGGAGTGGATCATTGCAGTTAAACTGGAAAGTACCTATACAAAAGAAGAGATTATTGCTTTGTATTTTAATCAGTACGACTTTCTGTTCAATGCTGTTGGAATTCAACAGGCATCAAAAGTTTATTTCAATACTGTAGTTGATTCATTGACAATAGATCAGGCCGCCTTACTTGTGGGTATGGCAAAAAATTCAGCACTCTACAATCCAAAGAGAAATCCAGACAAAGCCATTGCCAGAAGAAACACTGTGCTTCAGCAAATGCTTAAATATGGTTATATTACCAGGGAACAATATAATACATATAGCACAAAGCCTTTGGGGATGAATTTTCAGTTTATCAGCCATAACGAAGGCCTGGCAACCTATTTTCGGGAGTTTGTTAAACGAACCATGAATGCAGAAGAACCACAACGGAAAAACTACAGTAAATGGAATTTGAAAAGTTTTAAAGCAGATTCTGCTAAATGGGTGGAAAATCCGTTATATGGATGGTGCAATAAGAATCATAAACCCGATGGCACTGCTTATGATCTTTATACTGATGGACTAAGGATTTTTACAACCATTGATTCCCGAATGCAAATTTATGCAGAACAAGCTGTGGCCAAACATCTGGGCGGGTATCTTCAGCCGGCATTCTTTAAAGAAAAAAAAGGACGTAGACGGGCCCCATTTGCTTCAAATTTGAGTTCTAAACAAATTGATGAAGTAATCCGGTATGCCATGCGATATTCTGATCGGGGTATTGCACTTACCAACCAGGGTATGCCGTGGGACTCTATTGTTATGGAATTTAAAAAACCTGTCGAGATGACAGTTTTTTCATGGCATGGAGAAGTTGATACAATAATGAGTCCTTTGGATTCCATACTTTACTACAAACATTTTCTCCAAACCGGTCTTATGTCTATGGAGCCCAATACCGGATATGTGAAAGCCTATGTAGGCGGTCTTGATTTCAGACATTTTAAATACGATCATGTTACTCAGGGGAAAAGGCAGGCTGGTTCTACATTCAAACCTTTTTTATATATTCTTGCCATGCAGGAAGGTTATTCCCCCTGCAGGGAAGTCCCGGTTATTCCGATCACTTTCCGTATCAATGATACTACATGGACTCCTCGTTCTACTTGTAGAAAAGAAGATCTTAACACAATGAAACCTTTGGAATGGGGGCTGGCCAAATCGGAAAATTATATTTCTGCCTGGCTGGTTGAACGTTTTAAACCGCAACCTATTGCTGATATTGCCTATAAAATGGGAATTGAAAGTTATATAGACCCGGTACCCTCAATGATTTATGGTACCAGCGATATGTCGGTGGCTGAAATGGTCGGGGCTTATACAACTTTTGCAAATAAAGGCGTTCATATTAATCCGCTTTATGTAACCCGTATTGAAGATAAGTTTGGAAATGTCCTCGGCACTTTTTTACCAGAAACCCACGAAGCAATCAGCGAAGAAACTGCCTTCCTGATGCTCAGCCTGATGGAAGGTGTTACCAGGTTTGGAACAGCAGCGAGACTTAGGTTCAAATATCAGTTTACCGCCGAACTGGCAGGTAAAACCGGGACTACAAATAATAATTCAGACGGATGGTACATGGGAATTGCACCAAAACTTGTAACAGGAATATGGGTTGGTGCAGAAGACAGAGGAGTTCACTTTGATGGTACTGATATGGGTTCAGGAACGAATATGGCATTGCCTATTTGGGCGGAATTTATGAAAAAAGTTTACGCTGATTCAACTGTCCTTGGACTTACTGAGGATGATAAGTTTGAGAAACCGGAAGGATTTAAAATATCCCTCGACTGCAATATTAAGGCAAATTACAACGATCTTGAAGGAGAGGAAGATTATGACACTCCCGGAGATTTGGGAGATTAGGATCCGTTCCGGAATATTATTTTTATTGCCTCTTCTATTTTTGCACAACGAATGATTGTAGTGTTTTTTTCAATTCCGGCTAGTTTATTCTTTGAATATTCGGGAATAATTACCTTGCTGAATCCCAACCTTGCGGCTTCTGCAATCCTCTGTTCCATTCTTGATACAGGTTTTAATTCACCAGTAAGACTTATCTCCGCAGCCATACATAGGTCCATATCAATTGGTCGATCAAAATTGGAAGAAAGTATAGCCGCAGCAACGGCCAGGTCCGTTGCAGTATCCTGAACTTTTAATCCGCCGGCAATATTCAGAAAAACATCTTTGGACGCCAGATTAAAACCTGCTTTTCGTTCAAGAACTGCAAGCAGCATATTCAATCGTTTTGCATCAAAACCGGTAGCTGTTCGCTGGGGAGTTCCATAAACCGCCGAACTTACAAGTGCCTGTGCCTCTATAAGAAATGGACGCATTCCATCAATAGTAGAAGCAATAGCAACACCGCTCATTGGATTTTTATTATGGCTGATAAAAATTTCGGAAGGATTTTTTATTTCATGTAAACCATCGGCTTCCATCTCAAAAATGGCAAGTTCGGATGTTGAACCAAACCTGTTTTTGAGTGAACGCAGAACTCTATAAGCATGTTGATGATCGCCTTCAAACTGAAGGACTGTATCTACAATGTGTTCTAATACTTTAGGTCCGGCCAGGGTTCCATCCTTTGTAATATGCCCGATCAGAAAAATCGGAATGCCTGTTGTCTTTGAGATTTTAAGCAGCTGAGCAGCGCATTCGCGAATTTGAGAAATGCTTCCTGGGCTGGAGTCTATGGTTTCAGTGAATAAAGTTTGAATTGAATCAACAATAACCAGTTCTGGTTTTATTTGGTCTATCTGATTGATCAGGCTTTCAAGATTTACTTCGCAATAGACCAGGCAGTTTGGATTTGTACCGTGGATGCGATCGGCCCGTATTTTTATCTGCTCCGGACTTTCTTCACCTGATACGTATAATACACTCATTGATGTTCCCAACGCTACTTGCAATGCCAGCGTCGATTTGCCGATACCCGGTTCGCCCCCGATTAAAATTGTTGCTCCTGTGACTATACCGCCGCCCAGAAGACGATCCAGTTCATCTATGCCACTCTTGATCCTTTGCATTTTCCCCGGCTGAATCTGATCTATCTGAACCGGTTTTGATGCGATAAAATCTTTTATACCTGAAATGCTTGTTTTGGATTGTACAATTTTCTCTTCAACATAAGTATTCCATTGATTGCAGGAAGGACAACGACCAATCCATTTGGGCGAATCGGTCCCGCAATTCTGACATACATAAACGGATTTTGTTTTTGTCATGGGAAATTATTAGCAATTCATTTTCTTTATTATGCCTGTAGTTGAATATCCCTCAACAAAATCAATTGTAACTATTTCGCCACCTTTTGCTGTTATAATGTCATAGCCTACGATATCCTGAGGTTTGTAATCAGCGCCCTTTACGAGCACATCGGGCTGAATTTTTTTTATTAAATCATAAGGAGTGTCCTCATCAAAAAGAATAACATGGCGGACAAAATGCAGGGAAGCCAGGATAAGTGCCCTTGATTCCTGATCCTGTAATGGCCGGTTTGGCCCTTTTATGCTTTTTACCGATAAATCACTGTTGAGTCCTATTATAAGCAGATCGCCATAGGATGCAGCCTTTGCGAGGTAAACTACATGTCCGCGATGAAGTATATCAAAACATCCGTTGGTAAAGACTACTTTTTTATTGAGAAATTTCCAATAAGCGAGAATCGGATCTAATTTTTCAGAAGAAATAATTTTTTGAGAAATGGCTTCCAGCTTGTCCATAAATACAAAATTGCAGTTTTACAAAATTAGCAAACTAATTTTGCAGACAAAGGAACAAAAGGTAAAACAACCAATTGGTTTTATTAAATTGAGTTTGTCTGAGGATTTGGGAAAATTATTGTTGGTTTAAATTTTTTCGCTTCTTCAAACTCCATACTTGCATAAGAGATAATAAGTACGATATCACCAATAACTGCTTTACGGGCAGCAGGACCGTTCAGACATATACTTCCTGTTCCCCTGATACCTTTTATAACATAGGTTTCAAAACGTTCTCCGTTATTAACGTTCACTACCTGTACTTTTTCATTCTCAATTATATTGGCTGCATCCATCAGATTTTCATCGATAGTGATACTTCCAATGTAATTCAAATTTGCATCAGTAACTGTGGCCTGATGTATTTTCGATTTTACAACTTCTATAAACATAGTGATACAAAATTATGAAATAAATTCAACATTATCGATTAGCCGTATTTTCCCCGCAAATACTGCTATACAAGCTATTGGAGGCTTTACCGGGTTTATTGTACTGACAGGCTGGAGTGTTTCAGGATCAACGATTTGACAATACTCAACACTTAATAACGAAGTTGAATTAATTGACTCTATTATATAGGATACTATTTCTTGAGGACTTTTTTTATGCATTTGTTCCTTTCCTTCCAAAAGGGTTTTATATATTATTGGTGCAATGGCCCTATGTCCTTTTGTTAAAAGGAGGTTTCTTGAGCTCATAGCAAGGCCATCACTTTCACGAATAATAGGACAGGCTACAATATTTATTTTGTAATTGTATTTTTTCACCAGATTACGGATAATGGCAAGTTGTTGAAAGTCTTTTTGGCCGAAGTAGGTCTTGTCTGGGTTTACTATATCGAATAACTTTGTAACTATTTGAGCCACCCCATTAAAATGTCCCGGCCTGTGCTTGCCTTCCATAACTGTTCCCAATGATCCAAACTCAAACTGACAAAAATCTTCTTCCGGATACATTTCTTTTACATCAGGAGCAAAAATAAAATCACACCCCGTTTGTTCTAAAAACCGGCAATCTTTATCAAGATCGCGGGGATAATTATTCAAATCATTGGTATTGTTAAACTGATTTGGATTCACAAAAATACTGACAACCGAGACTTCATTTTGACGGGTACTTGTTCTGACAAGTGATAAATGACCCTCATGCAAGGCACCCATTGTTGGTACAAAACCAATATTATGACTCTTCAGTCTATATGGTTTAAGGGCGTTTTTCAACGCTACTATGGTTCGAATAACTTTCATAAAAAGCAGCGCAAATATAGACTTAAAAAATTTTCTGAAAGAATTCTTTTTTTGATTTCGTAATTTTAAAGCTGAAAAATACTCGAATACACTCAACACCCTAGTAAGCATAGGTATTTATTTATCGTAAAGTTCCGGATTAAGATTCTGTAATTTTTTTTGAATGTTTTTAAAATAAGCCCATTATACGCAGGTTATTCTAAATTTAAACCATCCAAATATATATTGTTGAATTTCAGGGAATCTAACAGGATTTAGTCTATTGAAAATATTTTTCGTAATTTTGCAGGATATTTCGGAAATATTGAGAACCGATGACAAGTAAAAAAATATTATTCATTTCACAAGAAATTACTCCTTATCTTCCCGAATCAGAAGTGTCAACGATCGGACGAATGTTGCCCCAGGGTATACAGGAACGAGGAAAAGAAATCCGGACCTTTATGCCCAGATTTGGTTGCATTAACGAAAGAAGAAATCAATTGCATGAAGTAATAAGGCTTTCGGGTATGAACCTCATTATTGACGACACTGACCATCCTTTAATCATTAAGGTGGCTTCAATCCAGGCAGCTCGTATGCAGGTGTATTTTATCGACAACGATGATTTTTTCTCGCGTAAAAATACACTGTCGGATGAGAATGGAGTTTATTTCGGGGATAACGATGAAAGAGCCATTTTTTTTGCACGTGGTGTGATTGAAACGGTAAAAAAGCTTCAATGGTCGCCTGATCTTATACATTGTCATGGCTGGTTTACCGGCCTGATTCCATTGTATATAAAAAAATATTACAACGACGAACCACTTTTTATGGATTCACAAGTTGTAACTTCTATTTATGATGAGGCTTTTGACAAGCCTTTGAGTAAAAGGTTAAAGGACAAATTGACCTGGGATGGAATCAGTTCTGATGATCTCGAAGTTATTGATGATCCGGATTATGAGAACCTTATGAAGCTTTCCATTAATTTTTCAGATGGAATCGTATTTGGCAGTAAAACTATAAATCCGAATGTTGAAAAATATGTCAAAAAATCCGGATTGCCTTTTATCGATTATCAACCTGCAGAATCATACATTGATGTCTATTCCGAATTTTACGACAAGATTCTGAGCGAAGTTGTTAATGGAGCTAAATAATTATTTCTAAAAACCCGTTACAAATTTTCATCTGAACTAATACTTTGCTGCATTTTTTGTTGTGTCTACCCATATAGATTTATAAAAGTTGAAAAGTATAAAAAGCAGGTATCCGATTACAAAGTCATTTTTAATTAGTGCTGGTTGAAAAATTTTTACATCAAAATACCAAAGTAAAAAATGTGTGGCATTGTTGGATATATTGGAGATCGCCAGGCCCTTCCGGTGCTAATAAACGGATTAAAAAGGCTGGAATACAGGGGTTATGATTCAGCGGGGATTGCGATTCAAGGGGAAGGTGTTATTATCAATAAATGCAAGGGCAAAGTTACCGATCTTGAGAAGCATCTCAACGGGTATAATTTCGAAGGTAAAATAGGCATGGGACATACAAGGTGGGCGACTCATGGCGCTCCAAGCGATCTAAATGCCCATCCGCATTTATCATTTCACGGTAAATTTATAATTATTCATAACGGGATTATCGAGAACTATTCGCGTTTGCGTGAGCGACTTGAAGAAAGAGGAGTTGAGTTCAAAAGCGAAACCGATACTGAAGTTTTTGTGAACCTGATAGAGTATATTTATGAAAATGGGAAAGTAGATGCTGAATTGGCCGTCAGACTTGCCTTGACTAAAGTGATCGGAGCTTATGGCATTGTAGTAATGTGTACAGAAGAGCCTGATAAGCTTATTGCAGCCCGTAAAGGAAGTCCTTTGGTAATTGGTGTCGGCAATAATGAATACTTTATAGCCTCCGATGCTACTCCCATTGTAGAATATACTAAAAGTGTAATATATCTTAATGACGGGGACGTTGCTATTATTCGCAAAGAGCAATTGATTCTTAAAATAATGGGAAATGAAGCGCAGGCGCCCATTATTCAACAAGTCAATATCGATATCGGTGAGTTGGATAAATGCGGATTCGAACATTTCATGTTGAAAGAAATTTTTGAACAGCCGCGTTCTATCCTTGATACTTTCAGAGGTCGCGTCTCATCAGAGAATGCAGAGTTGCATCTTGGAGGATTGTATCAGGTAATCCCAAAACTTATTGATGCGAACCGTATTATTATCATTGGCTGTGGTACTTCGTGGCATGCCGGGCTGGTAGGTGAGTATCTTCTTGAAGATTTGGCAAGAATATCGGTTGAAGTTGAATATGCTTCTGAATTCAGATATAGAAACCCAATTATAAATAAAGATGATGTTGTTATTGCCATCAGTCAGAGTGGAGAAACAGCAGACACGCTGGCTGCCATAAAACTTGCGAAAGAAAAGGGAGCTATTGTTCTTGGAATTTGCAATGTTGTCGGATCTTCAATACCTCGTGAAACACATGCGGGAGTGTATACTCATGCAGGACCAGAGATAGGAGTAGCATCTACAAAAGCATTTACCTGTCAGGTTACAGTTTTAGCCATGATGGCAATATTGATAGGTCGAAAAAGAGGCTTAATTTCTGATGAACGTTACCGCAATTTAATTCATGAGCTTACAAAAATTCCCGTTAAAATTGAAAAAATTTTGAAGCACAGCCAGACGATTAAGGATATTGCAACGCTTTACCAATATTCAACAAATGCGTTGTATATGGGAAGAGGTCCATTGTTCCCGGTTGCACTTGAAGGCGCGCTTAAATTGAAAGAAATATCTTATATTCATGCTGAAGGCTATCCTGCAGCCGAGATGAAACACGGACCTATTGCACTTATCGATAATAAAATGCCTGTGGTTGTGGTTGCAACGAACGATTCATCGTATGAAAAAATTGTAAGCAATATTCAGGAAGTTAAAGCAAGAAATGGAATCGTTATTGCCATTGTTACGGAAGGTGATACTGTCATCCGGGATATGGCAGACCATGTTTTTGAAATTCCACAGGTTGACAACGCTTTTGCTGCTCTGCTGACTGTAGTTCCTCTGCAGTTATTTTCATATTATATTGCGGTCATGAGGGGTTGTGATGTCGATCAACCCAGGAATCTTGCAAAATCTGTTACGGTAGAGTAAGATTACCGTCCAAGGTATTGCATCTGATAGTACTTTTCGTACTCACCCAATCGAATGTTGTTCATCCACGGTTCATTGGCAAGATACCAGTCAATTGTAATTTCAATACCCTGTTCGAAAGTAACTGACGGGCACCAGCCCAATTCAGACTGAAGTTTTGTCGAATCAATTGCATACCTCAGGTCATGACCAGCACGGTCTTTGACGAATGTAATCAGTTTTTCTGCCGTGCCTTGCCTGCGGTTTAATTTCTTATCCATTATATTACAAATCAACCGGATAAGATCAATATTTTTCCATTCGTTGTTACCACCTATATTATAAGTGGCTCCGGAAATGCCTTTATGAAAAATCAGGTCAATAGCCTGTGCATGATCAATAACAAACAGCCAATCCCTTATGTTTTCTCCCTTGCCGTAAACGGGCAATGCTTTATTCTGATTGATGTTGTTTATAATCAGGGGTATTAATTTTTCAGGAAATTGGTTTGGCCCGTAATTGTTGGAACAATTAGAGATTACAATTGGCAGATTAAAAGTATTCTGATAGGCACGTACGAAATGATCACTGCCTGCCTTCGATGCAGAATATGGACTGCGCGGATCGTATGAGGTTTCTTCTGTAAAGAGCCCTCCATTTTCAAGAGAACCATAAACTTCATCGGTGGAGATATGGTAAAAGCGCTTATGATCCAAATTATTTTGCCAGTGTTTTTTGCAGGCATTTAACAGGTTCACGGTCCCAATAATATTTGTCTGAATAAATTCCATCGGATTGGTTATGGACCGATCTACGTGCGACTCTGCAGCCAAATGGATCACACCGTCAATATTGTACTTCTCAAAAAGCACATCAATGGCAACAGGGTCAATTATATCGATTTTTTCAAAAATATAATTCGGGGATTTTTCTATATCGATCAAATTTTCGAGATTTCCTGCATAGGTCAGTTTGTCAACATTAATAATCCGATAGTCAGAATAACTATTAACAAACTGTCTTACTACATGTGACCCAATAAATCCTGCCCCTCCAGTGATTACAATCGATTTTTGCATAATTATTCCGAATTACATTTAAATGTTTCTGATTCTTTTTTCCCATTCCCAAGCCGATTTCAAAGTTTCTTCCAGAGAAATCGCAGCACGCCAGCCAAGTTCAGTATTAGCCAGACTGGTGTCAGCCCAAACTTTTTCAATATCTCCGGGTCTTCGATTTACGATTTCGTAATTGATTTTTTTGCCCGTGATCTTTTCAAAACTTTTAATTATTTCCATTACTGAAACCCCCTTACCAGTACCTAAATTAAAGGTTTCATAGTTATTTTTGTTTTTATTTTCAAGGATTCGTTGCACGGCCACAACATGGGCTTTTGCCAGGTCACTTACATTGATGTAATCACGAATGGCAGTACCATCCGGAGTATTATAGTTATTTCCAAATATGAGCAGCTTTTCTCTGACACCGGCCATTGTCTGAGTGACGAAAGGAACCAGGTTTAAAGGAACTCCCAGGGGCAATTCGCCGATTAAAGCAGACTCGTGAGCTCCGATGGGATTAAAATATCGCAACGAAATAGCTTTAAAAGAAGGATTGGCTGTTATGGTATCCTGTATTATTTCTTCTGCAATTTGTTTCGTATTTCCATAGGGCGACATTGACTTTTTTATCGGTGCGTTCTCTGTTACAGGTAAAATATCCGGTTGTCCGTATACAGTACAGGACGATGAAAATACAAATCCCTTTGTATTAAATTTAGAAGTAGCAAAGAGTAAATTAATAAGTGATTCGAGATTATTGTGATAGTATTCAAGGGGGATTTCCATTGATTCACCCACCGCTTTCAAAGCTGCAAAATGAATTATTGCATCAATTTTAAATTTTTCAAAAAGTGTTATTACGCTTTTTCTATCACAAAGATCCAGCTTTTCGAATTGAGGTTTGACACCGGTTATATTTTGAATGCCATCAAGAACTTCAATCGTTGAATTGGAAAGATTGTCAGCGATTACCACATGATAACCACTTTTAACCAGCTCAACCGTTGTGTGAGAACCAATATAGCCTGTACCGCCCGTAACAAGTATAGTATGCATGGTTAGAGTTTAATTACAGCATTGTTTTTAAGGGAATATTTTTCCTTGCTTTCAGGACAATATGCAATTCCGCTTGCATCAAAAATTAATTTATGTCCAAATTCACTTATCCAACCGGTTTGTCGGGCCGGATTGCCAATAACCAGAGCATAAGGAAGAACATCTTTTGTCACAACAGCGCCGGCACCTATAAGAGCAAATTCGCCAATAGTATGTCCGCAAATGATGGTAGAATTTGCGCCGATAGAAGCTCCTTTTTTTACAACTGTAATACTATATTGATCACGCCGTATTATTGCGCTACGGGGATTTATAATATTTGTAAATACCATGGAGGGTCCCAAAAAAACATCGTCTTCACAGACAACACCTGTATAAATTGAAACATTGTTTTGCACTTTTACATTGCGTCCTAGTATAACTTTTGGCGATATAACTACATTTTGACCGATATTACAATTCTCTCCAATAACGCAATCAGCCATAATGTGTGAGAAGTGCCAGATTTTAGTACCAGAACCAATGGTGCTCCCGGGATCAACGATAGCAGACGGATGTGCAAAGAAATTTTCAGCCATTCGTAATATTATTTGAAAAAATTTCGGATTTGTTCGCAAATATAATCCTGTTGGTCAGCTGCCAGTTCAGTATGCATTGGCAATGAAAGGACTGAGCCGGAAAGCATATCGGATACCGGAAAAGAACCGCCCATCTTATATGCTTTTTGCTTGTGCATGGGTACAGGATAGTAAATCATTGTTGGGATATTCTTTCCGTTAAGATATTCTTTAAGATCATCCCGTTTGTATTTTACTTTAATGGTATATTGATGAAAAACATGATCGCAATAGTGAGGTATTGTGGGAGTTTCAATTTCTGCTATGCCATTGAGATGGGCATTATAATAAAAAGCAGCCTTTTTTCTTGCTTCAATAAATTGGTTCAGGTAATTCAATTTAACATTTAGGATGGCAGCCTGCACGGTATCTAGTCTGGAATTAATGCCAATTTCATCGTGGTAGTATTTTACTTTTGCACCATGATTTGCTATACACCGCATTTTTTCTTCCAGCTTGTCATCGTTGGTTATAATAGCGCCACCATCACCAAAACATCCGAGATTTTTAGATGGGAAAAATGAAGTACATCCAATATCGCCCAGGGTTCCGGCCTTACCATTCAAAGTTCCATTATTATAATTTCCACCCAAGGCCTGTGCGTTGTCTTCAATGATGTATAAATTGTGTTCTTTTGCGATTTTTATAAGTTCGTCCATTTTTGCACAAAGTCCGTATAAATGCACAGGTACTATGGCTTTTGTTTTCTTCGTTATAGCTTTCCTGACCTGGACCGGATCAATTGTAAAGGTTTCAGGATCAATATCCACCAGCACCGGCTTTAATCCAAGCAATGCAATTACCTCTACAGTCGCAATAAAAGTAAAATCAGGAGTTATCACTTCATCTCCTGCCTTCAATCCCAACGCCATCAAAGCTATCTGTAAAGCATCAGTTCCGTTTGCGCATGGAACAATATGTTTAGCGCCCAGATATTTTGCAAGGCTCTGACTAAATTCTTTAACCTGGGGGCCATTGATAAAGGCCGTAGTATCCAGAACCTGTTGAATTGCATTATCAATTTGACTTTTTATATTTTGGTACTGGCCGTATAAATCAACCATTTTTATACTTTCCATAGTCACCTGAGTTTAGGGCGAATTTAAGATTTTAACTTTAACCTTCCTAAATTGTAATTATGTTTATATTCCGATTTATATACCTTCAACGAATGATTTTAATTAATCGTATTATTGATGTTTATAAATAATTGAACATAGGAATAAATATTATTTCCGGCCGACTTATTTTTAACGCTTAAAATACACAACTTGGATATTACTCCTTTAATACGTGATCTGATTGTAATGAATGAATGTGTCATACTGCGCAATTTCGGCGGATTTGATACAAGCTATAAACATGCAATTCTTGATGAAAAAAGAAAAACGATTGTTCCTCCCAGTAAAAAGATAACGTTTCGTTCGGAATGGGTTAAAGACAATGGCGTTTTGGAAAAACACATTGCTGAATCATTAAAAATTAAACCGGAAAAGGCTTCGGAATATATTGAAGCCTATGTGAAGGATTTACAGATTAAGCTGGAAAAGGAAGGCGCGATTGTCCTTGAGGGGATTGGAAAATTTCAGCTTGGCGAAAGCAAAAAAATTCAGTTCACAAGCCTTGAAGATGAAAATTATCTTGCAGATTCCTTTGGCCTTGATATACTTGAAGTAGATATAGAACAGTTTCAAAAGGATATATCGGAACCTGTTGAATTTTTTCGACCGGCAATAGTGAAAAGAAAATTTACAGGATGGTATATCACTATTTGTATTTTAATCCTGTTTATAGTTATAACTACCTTTTTACTGTTTACCAGTAATAATGGAAATTCTTTCTTTGGATTTTTAAATAGAAATGCAAAAAAGCCGGCTGATTCGGAACTTGTAATCTTTGGAAAACAAGACAAATTTTCTGAAGATTCTGTTACAAAATCAATCGAACAAAATCTCGATAAGAAAACGGCATTAAAAAATGCGCTATCGATTCAGGAACAGGGAAAATCAATAAAACCTGAACCCAACCTGGAAGGTCAGGGGAAAGCGGAAATTAGCGAATCGGGTGTTACTTATTATCTGGTGGCAGGTAGTTTTAAAAGCGCCGGCAATGCAGAAGTGCTAAAAGACAAACTCTTGAAAAAAGGTCTTACTCCGACTGTTATGAATATGAATGGTAAATTCACGATGGTTGTTGTGGGAGTTTTTAAAAGCAAAGACGAAGCCAACGAAAAATTGATTGTAATTCGACGTCAACTCGGAAAATCGGTTTGGTTGATGGAGAAATAAAATTATTTCACAATGCTTCCCGGCTTTACTTTTGTCTCCGGTATCACAAATGTTAATTTCCCGTCTTCATCCTCAGCAAGAAGAATCATACCTTGCGATTGAATACCTTTGATCTCGCGGGGTTCAAGATTTACGAGTATATTCACCTGCTTGCCAACAATATCCTGTGGTTCGAAGAATTCTGCAATACCTGAAACCACTATACGTCTATCAATCCCGGTGTCAATGGTCAGCTTCAGAAGTTTCTTCGTTTTAGGAACTTTTTCTGCTTCGAGAATGGTGCCAACGCGGATATCCATTTTCGTAAAATCATCATAGGACACAAAATCTTTTTGGGCTATGGCAGTTGTTGTAGATTCCATGTTCTGCATTTTGGTCTTTTTTAATTTTTCAAGCTGTTTTTCGACGGCCTCATCTTCAATTTTTTCGAACAATAATCCGGCCTGTTTTATATTATGTCCAGGCTTTAACAGATCTGACCTGCCAAGGTCATCCCATTTTACAGGTTCTATATTGAGAAATTTAGTAAGCTTTTCAGCAGTATCAGGTAGAAATGGGGCAATGAGTGTTGATATATTTGCAGTGATTTGCAATGAAATATTCAGAATGGTTTTTACCCTTTCTGTGTCTGTCTTTTGGAGTTTCCAGGGTTCCGTGTCTGCAAGATATTTATTACCAAGCCGGGAAAGATCCATGGCGTTTTTCAAAGCTTCACGAATGCGAAAATTTTCTAAGCTGATCTCAACCCTGTCTTTTATTGCTTTAATTTCTAAAATGGTTTCTTTATCATAATTGGTAAGTTCTCCGGGTGCAGGAACAATATCATTAAAATAGCTATGTGTGAGAACGATAGTGCGGTTTACAAAATTACCCAATATAGCAACCAGTTCATTGTTGTTCCGATTCTGGAAATCTTTCCATGTATAATCGTTGTCTTTAGTCTCGGGAGCATTGGCACACAAAACATAACGCAACACATCCTGTTTCCCGGGGAATTCCATCAGGTATTCATGTAACCAAACAGCCCAGTTTCGGGAAGTGGAAATTTTATCGCCTTCAAGATTTAAGAATTCATTGGCGGGAACGTTGTCGGGCAGAATATAGCTACCCTCGGCTTTAAGCATTGCCGGAAAAATGATGCAATGGAAAACGATGTTGTCTTTTCCAATGAAATGGACCATTTTGGTATCTTCTTGTTTCCAGTACTTTTCCCAGTCGGGTGTCAATTCTTTGGTAGCAGAAATATACCCAATCGGGGCATCAAACCATACGTAAAGCACTTTACCTTTCGCCCCGTCCACTGGGACAGGGATGCCCCAATCCAAATCGCGACTCACTGCACGAGGCTGAAGACCGGCATCGATCCAAGATTTACATTGACCAAGTACATTAACTTTCCAGTTCTTATTATCCTCCAATATCCACTTCCTTAAAAAATCCTCATACTTATCGAGTGGAAGAAACCAATGCAAAGTCTCCTTCAAAATTGGGGCACTGCCAGAGATCATGGATTTTGGATTGATCAGATCGGTGGCATTGAGCGATGTACCGCACTTTTCACATTGATCGCCATATGCATTTTCATTTCCGCAATGAGGACAGGTACCGGTTATGTACCGATCTGCAAGAAACTGGTTGGCTTCGGTATCGAAATATTGTTGCGTTGTTTTTTCAATGAAGCCATTTTTCAAATAGATCGTCTTAAAAAAATCGGAAGCTGTCTTGTAATGCACTTTTGAGGTAGTTCGGGAATAAATATCAAATGAAATACCAAAATCTGAAAATGCTTTCTTGTTCATCTCATGATAACGGTCCACGATATCCTGAGGTGTAACACCTTCCTGGCGGGCTTTTATTGTAATAGGTACGCCATGTTCGTCTGATCCGCAGACAAAAATTACATCTTCTCCCTTTAATCTAAGGTAACGGACATAAATATCGGCCGGAACATACACTCCAGCCAGATGGCCAATATGTACCGGCCCGTTTGCATATGGCAAAGCTGCCGTAATAAGGTATCTGTTAAATTTTTTCATTTCTGCTCACTGAAATATAAATCTTTAGAATCTCTATTTTTAGTTTTGTTTAAATAAATACGTTGAAAGGTAGCTTAAACAATTCGGCAAAGATATGGAAAAGCACTATTTTAGGAAAAAATTACGCGGATAAGTGATATGGGAAATCTAAGGACACCATCCCCGCTATTGCCTGGCGATGAAATACGCATTGTCTCTCCTGCCAGTGCAGTAGAGAGGGAATATATCGAAAAATCAATGAAATCATTGATAGGTCTTGGTTATAGAGCGACTTTGGGGAATAATATTTTTTCAGTCTTTAATCAATTTGCCGGAACTGATCAGGAACGGACTGCCGATTTTCAGGAGGCAATCAATGATCCACAGGTAAAGGCTATTTTTTGTGCACGGGGAGGGTATGGCTCCATTAGGATCATTGATAAAATTGATTTTTCAAAACTGAATAAAAATCCGAAATGGATTGTGGGGTTTAGTGATATTACTGTGTTTCATACTTTACTGAACAATACATTCAAAATAGAAACATTGCATTCACCAATGCCGGTCAATTTCGAAAGTCCTCAATTTGTTGAAAATTTTACCCAGCTGAACAGGATCCTGCAAGGGCAGAAACCTAAAATCGTAATACCTGGCAATTCATTGAACCGAAAAGGACACAAAAAAGGGACATTGGTCGGTGGAAACCTTTCAATCCTTTACAGTCTCCAATCGACACCTTATGAAATTGACACAAAAAATAAAATCCTTTTTATAGAAGATGTAGGGGAACAACTTTATCACCTTGACAGGATGCTGCAAAATTTTTTGCTCTCTGGTAAATTTAAGGACCTGAAAGGCTTGGTAATTGGCGGAATGACGGATATGCAGGATAAAAAAAGACCTTTTGGGAAAACGCCCTATGAGATCATCCTGGACGCCGTAAAAAAATATAACTACCCGGTTTTATTTGATTTCCCAGCCGGTCACACCGATAATAATATTCCCTTTATCCTGGGTGCTGAGGTAGGGTTAATGATTGGAGACAATGAATCCGTGATCGAATATATTTAATATGGTATGGCCTTTCATAACGACATAGGGAAAAAGGGAGAACAGCTTGCTGTAGAATTTCTTCGTAAAGCCGGATACAGAATTGTCTGCTATAATTGGCGCTATCACAAGAAAGAAATTGATATTATAGCTTATGACTCTGAATTTCTTGTGATTGTTGAAGTTAAACTTCGAAGTACCGATTATTTTGGCGATCCGAGCGAATTTGTGACAAAGAAAAAGCAACGGTTTTTGATTGAAGCGGCCAATGCATACCTTAGAACTATTGCTGATGAGCCTGAAGTTCGATTCGATATAATTTCCATTATTGCAGGTAACAACGGATATCAGTTTGATCACATAACAGATGCATTTAACCCATAATTATAGCCAATGAATATAGAATCTTTACGAGAATACTGTTTGTCCAAAAAACAAGTTACGGAAAGCTTTCCATTCGGAGATAGTACTCTGGTATTTAAGGTGTTTGATAAAATGTACGCCCTAGTAAATCTTGAAGAAAATTTAAGTGTCAACCTGAAATGCGATCCTGAAAAGGCAATCGAACTAAGGGAAAAATATAGTTCGGTTATGCCTGGCTATCATATGAATAAAGCCTTTTGGAATACAGTGATGATAGATGGCACGGTACCGGATAAACTCATTCGGGAATGGATTGATCATTCTTACGAAGAAGTGGTAAAAGGCTTGCCTAAGATAAAGCAGACGGTTCTGAGAAATTCTGATTAATAAAAGAGTAGTTAGTAATGCGAATTAAGAGTTGAAAAAATGATAAACCGCAAAGAACTCAAAGTAGGCGCGAAGATCGCAAAGAAATATTTTAAATAATTTAATAGACTTTTTAGGACAATACCTCTGACTGAAAATAAATGAATCGACTTAGTAAAGAGGTGATCGGAAATTCATTAAGCTCAATGAAGCACAAATATAAGACTTGGCGCACTTTACGCAGTTTCCTTTGCGAACTTTGCGGTTAAATTAGATTTACTTTATTTAACACTTAATTCGCATTTCTAACTTCTAACTACTTTTTTGCATTACCAAAAAAAACTATAATTTAATCCCAAATTCAAAAGAAGTTATAATATGAAAAACCTGATCCGGTATTTTTTTAAAGGGCTGTTGATAATAGCCCCGGCCTTCCTGACAATATACATTGTATACATAGTTGTTACCTACATTGATGATTTTATTCAAAGTTTTGCGGCAAATTATATTCATTTTCATATTAAAGGATTGGGAATTATAACAATGCTGGTTCTTGTAACTTTGTTGGGTTTCATTGGACAAAGTATAATTTTTAGTCCTATTCGCGGTGGAATGGATAAGCTTTTCCGCAATGCGCCGCTGGTAAAAATTTTATATTCCGCAATAAGGGATCTTCTCACAGCATTTGTGGGACAGGAAAAAAAGTTTAATAAACCAGTATTGGTCAAGGTGAACAAGATATCTGATCTTGAGAAAATAGGTTTTATAACCTCCGAAGAATTGGCGGACCTGGATATTAAGGATAAAGTGGCTGTCTATTTTCCCCACTCCTTTAATTTTTCAGGGGAATTATTCATTGTCCCAAAGGACCAGATAAAACCTCTCAATATTGCAGCTTCCGAAGCCATGAAGTTTGTTATATCAGGGGGAGTTACGAAAGTATAGTGAATAGGAATTATTCACTATGTTACTCTTGTTATTAATAATCAAGGTTCCATTCATTGTAATTCAGGGAATAAAAGAATTTTATTTTTTAATTTACACTATTCTTTCTGCCCTGTAATTACGTGCATCAAATGATATTTAATAATGATATCGGTATTTTGAAATCCTATTTCATCCAACCATTTTAATTGTTCAATAAATGATGCGTGCAGATCATCTCCTTTCTGTTTCGGTAAATTAAAATTGACTATGTTTCTTACTTTCCACTTTTTTAAATGTTCCAGATAATCATTGTAATAGGGCAGCGTATCCGGATCAATTAATTTATGAGCTTCAAGAGCATATCGTTCCTTAATTAATAAGCTGTTTTTATAGGCTTGTAAATTCAGCGTTTTCATTTCATCTATATTTACAAACCACCCGCCCCTTTTTAATATCTTAAGACATTTTGCATATAAAGCCTTTTTTTCCAAATCTTCCAAATGGTGAATAGTCGACATAGATATAATCAAATCAGGTTCGATTTCCAGTGTCTTTCCCCAGTCTTCTTCAATTTCGCAAAGAATATACTTTACCCTCTCACCGAATCTCGCCAATCTTTGCTTTGCAATTCTCAGAAAATCAGGCGAATAATCAACCCAATAACAATTCGAATTTGGATATTCCAAAAGAAATTTTTCGAGTAAAATTCCGCTTCCAGCGCCCAAATCAATGATATTCAAATACTTTTCTTTCGGATAATTTAGAAATCGAATTACTTCATCCTGAAGAAAATCATATTGAGGCACGACTTTTTGAGCTACACGGTCAAAAATTTCTGCAATATTAAAAAACCTGTCTTGTTCGATTTGCATGGTATTTATTTTGATTTTTGGAATTTGTTACTTCGTTCTTTTAGAGCTTTTACTTCAGGCGGATTATTTTAAAATTGATCGTAAATAGAATAAATTAAATAAAACACAGAGAGACACAGAGTGAAATTTTGAGTTACACAGATAGTTATTACTTAATTGTTTTTCTCTGTGAGAACTCTGTGGGTTTTCTCAGTGATCTCTGTGGTTATTTTTTTACAGGAATCTATTTCAAATAAATTGTGTTGATTCCCGCATTCAACTACTAATGTTGTTTTTGAAATTTGAAGTACCTGCTGTTCTCTCCAATCCTGTATATTACCGCATTATCAATAGACTTTTTATACAATGCAACTATACCGGTTGTATTGCTCGCCTGGAAATACGACATACTTATAGTATGAGGGCCATTTTGCAAATTAGTACTATAATAGACCGGATCTTCAAAACTCCTGCAACTATTTTTGGATATAACTTTTAAAGTATCAATGGTTAAGTCAAAACCATCGTCGGAATAAACCATAAAATCATATTGCCCTGTCTCAGTTACATCAAAAGTGGTTTGAAAATCAACAAAAAAATTGGCATTATATTTAAAATTACCAAGTCTGTATTGGTCTAAATAATCAATGTTTAATGGAAAGTCAATATGATCAATGTATTTTATTTCTTTTTTAATAGTGTTTCTTTTTTGATACAAATCAAAGAGATTAGAACTATCCTGGGAAATTGTCATTAAAATATGATGAGGTGGTAAATCTTTTATAATAAAACCCGTTATAAATAGAAAAACAATACACAGAAGTGTAATGAATACTTCTTTTCTAAATCGTTTGAATTCCTTAGCTATTATATAAATTGCAACTACAAACAGGATGTGAATGGCATAAGCAATGGAGAATACATAGCGATACTCGGAATTGAAAAAATAAAATGTCAGAAATCCGAGGACAACAACCGAAATAATTACTGCGAATTTTAACGGGTCGATATAATCAGTTTTGAATGCTATCCAACCCATCAAAGAGAAGAGGAACATAAAAAATAATATATATTTAAAGGGAGTATAAAAAAAATCAAATCCCCTGGCATCTCCCATGGAAGGGAATAATACTCCGAAAAATAAATCTTTAAAGTTTTTAAAATTCCGCAATAAAATAATAGGGTCTTCCTTTATTAGCTGTTTGCCTAATGTGCTCAAAAATTTACTATCCGTTGGCAGGCAGTCCAATGTTTTTTGACCGTTTTCCAAATGGGTGACAGTTGAAGGTGGCACCAATACCCAATCATAACCTCCGTGTATAAAATCCACCCTATGGACTTTGGACATATTCAGGTAGAATGTAATGGCGCCGGATGCTGACAGGCTTTTCATGGATTGGTTGGAAATATGTCCGTTTTCAATCATGATAATAAAAACGACAGCAAAGAAAGACATCGAAAAAATGAGCGGTTTAAAAATTCTTTCCAAGAAACTTTTGAAAGTGAAAAAAAGATAAAGCACAAAAGGCAGGCCCAGGATTGCATTGCCGGGTCTTACTCCACTGGCAAGTCCTAAACAAATGCCTGCTAAAACCATGTTAACATTACTGCCACGAAACAGAAACCAGGTAGAAATTATCGCAAAAGGAATTGCAAAATTTTCACTCAGCACACAGCAATTTGAATAAATCAGGGGAAAATAAAAAGCGTAAAGTGTTGCCGTTATCAGTGCAAACCAATTGTTATTCATTATTTGTCGGGATATTGAAAAGATGCACAGCAACGAGATTGAGCTCAGGATTATAAAAAATGAAAGGACGATCTGCAACTTATATTTCAATAATCCGAGGAAGGCCAGAATTTCAAAGATAAATGCAAGGACCCTGCTGAAAAAAGGCGGCCATATGGCATATTGAGACATGTCAAAAAGATTGCCAGAGAAGTGTCTTTCCGCTCCGCCCCAATAATTTCCCATGTCGGACACAAGGTAATTCTGATAATTGGTACAGGCAAAAACATAGTAAAATCGCAGAAGCGTCGAAGCAATTGTAACGATGATTAATAAAAGCAGTGCAAGATTGGTTTGTTTCTTAAAATTGAATGCATTTCGGATGGGTCTAAATAATTCCAACAATTCATTTTTAATATTGGAAATGTTGAAAAAGGATTTTAGGTTGAGGTCCATTTTTTGGTTTCTTTTTCAGGTTAGGAGGGCAGTAAAAATAAGAATATTATTTATTCTCGCAACGTTATGTGGAAAATACGAAAAATCTTTGGTCATACTGTAAGCTGGGACATATTCTTTTAAGAGGACGGGTATTAAAATAACATAGAACCATTTAATATAAATTTACTATCTTGCATACATTGCGTTAGATGAAAATTAATTAATTCAAAAGAATTTGCGTTTACGCAGATTCGCTTGATTTTTTTATAAAATACAGCATTGCGGATTATTGATATGACCCTTTTTAAGAATAATTATAGGATTGAAACAACACGCTTGCATGGTTGGGATTATTCGTCCGATGGGTATTATTTTGTTACCATTTGCGTTAAAGACCGTGATCATCTGTTTGGCCATATTGCCAAAGGGGAAATGCAATTAAATCCGTATGGTGCAATTGTCGAACAATGTTGGTTTGATTTACCGAATCATTACCCCAATATAAAATTGGATGCATTTTGTGTTATGCCCGATCATGTTCATTGTATTGTGCAAATTGATAATAATATATCCTTAGAGGCGGGTTTCAAACCCGCCTCTACAAGTTTCAAACCCGCCTCTACAAGTTTCAAACCCGCCTCTACAAAAACCACCACCAAACGTCACGGTTTATTTGAATGCATTCGTGCGTTTAAAACATTTTCTGCACGTCGTATTAATGAATTACGAAATTCTGCGGGAAAACATGTTTGGCAATCCAGATTTTATGATCATATTATCCGGGATCAGGGATCATTGGAACGCATTAGGGAATATATAAACAGAAACCCGAAAAATTGGCATGACGAAGCATCCAATTTATAGAACCACTAATTGGATGATTATTGTTTAGTCGATCTTTTCTTCAATAATATACCTGGGCCTGGCTTTAATTTCGGTATAGATTTTCCCAATATATTCTCCAATAATTCCAATGGAAATCATTTGAACGCCACCAAAAAAAACGGGAGGGAAAATAGTAGAAAACCACCCCGGAAGATTCCAACCTTTTAACATAACCACTGCCACCCAAATTAAAATACATATTGAAAACGTAAAAGTGAACATGCCGAGGTACAAAATCATATTCAATGGCTTGGATGAAAGAGAAGTTACGCCTTCCCAGGCAAAGGATATCATTTTCCGTAACGGGTATTTCGTTTCTCCTTTTTCTCTTTTTGAACGTTTATAGGAAATGATGGAATATTTATATCCTACCATCGGAAAAATTCCCCGCAGAAAAAGATTTCTTTCCTGAAATCTAAGAAGTTCATTCAGGGCTTTATTGTCGATTAATCTAAAATCGGCATGATTAAATATGGTATTTGCCCCGAGTATATTCATTGTTTTATAAAAAATCTTTGCGGTAGCGCGTTTGAAGAACGAATCAGATTTCCTGTCGCCTCTGACTCCGTAAACGATTGATATATCCTTTTCGGTTTCCAGGATCATTGAGCCAATGACCGATATGTCGTCTTGCAGGTCGGCATCGATAGAAATATAGGTATCATACTGACCGTATTTGTTTTCCAGGCCGGAAATCAAAGCGGCCTGATGCCCAAAATTCCTTGATAATTTTATACCCTGAACATATTTTTCGGATGCAGACAATTTGAGAATTATTTCCCAGGTTTTATCCCTGCTTCCATCGTCTACAAAGCAGATTTTACTATCTACGGAAATAATACCCGCGGCAATCAGGTCGGCGTATAATATTTTAAGCCGGTTATACGTAATTTCAAGAATTTCTTCTTCATTATAACAAGGTACGATCAGGATATTTTTTTTCATAGGGTTGGATAATTGGTTGTTTAAAATACCCTCCCCTTACTCCCCTCCTTAATAGGGAGGGGAAGGGGGTGGGTCTATAACTAACTGTCATGGCATATCCGTCACCTAAAATAAACCTTCAATAGAAAGGTACCTTTCCCCTGAATCATAATTGAATCCCAAAATACGGGAGCCTGAAGGAATTTCCGGCAACTTTTGAGCAATAGCAGCGAGCGTTGCTCCCGAAGAAATACCTACAAAAAGTCCTTCTTCCAATGCAGCCCTGCGTGCATATTCGTAGGCGTCGTCCTTCGAAATTTTTATTGCCCCATCCAGCAAACGTGTATATAAATTGTCGGGGATAAATCCGGCACCTATACCCTGAATAGCATGAGGGCCTGGTTTCCCTCCACTAATTACCGGCGATGCTTCAGGTTCTACCGCAAAAACCTTAAGTTTAGGGAATTTAGTTTTTAAAGCCTCTGCAACTCCGCTCAGATGTCCACCTGTGCCTACACCGGTTATTAAATAATCAAATCCTTCGGGAAAATCTTTTATAATTTCGATTGCAGTAGTTGTTTTATGAATTTCAACATTTGCCGGGTTGTCGAATTGGGAAGGCATCCAGGCCTTTGGGTTCTCAGAAACAATCTGTTTTGCTTTTTCGATGGCGCCTTTCATTCCCAACTCGCGAGGAGTGAGTTCAAATTGAGCGCCATAGGCCGACATAATTTTTCTCCTTTCGATAGAGAATGATTCAGGCATGACGAGAATTAAGCTGTATTTTTTAACAGCAGCTACCAATGCCAGCCCAATGCCTGTATTACCGGAAGTAGGTTCTACTATCACCGAGTCTTTTTTTAGTATTCCTTTTTTTTCGGCATCTTCAACCATCGCCAAGGCAATACGATCCTTAATACTTCCTCCCGGATTGGATCGTTCAAGTTTGACCCAGATTTCATATTCCCGGCCAAAAAGGTTGTTGATTCTCAGATGTGGCGTATTGCCAATTGAATCGAGGATGGTGTTAATTTTCATTGTGCCTGATTTAAATTATTTGAATATTTTTTAAAGTGCTTTATTTAAAATCAACCTAAAATAAAGTAGTGCTCATATAAAAAGTTCCGATATTTTATAAGCTGGATAACTAAATTACAAAATTAATAGGGTCTTCTTTCAGTTTGCTATCGCGAATTACCATTTTGCTTTCATGGTACACAACACTATTTGCAGGTACGGTTCTTGTAAGCCAGACGTTACCGCCAATAACCGTATCATGTCCTATCACGGTATCTCCTCCCAAAATGGTGCTTCCGGAATAAACAATTACATTGTCTTCAAGTGTCGGGTGTCGTTTTTTACCCCGCATGCTTTTGTCAACGGCAATAGCTCCGAGAGTGACTCCCTGGTATATTTTTACGTTATCGCCTATTACTGTGGTTTCGCCAATGACGATACCTGTGCCATGATCAATAAAGAAATTTTTTCCAATATTTGCGCCGGGATGAATATCAATACCTGTTTTACTATGAGCATATTCAGAAATCATCCTGGAAAGAAAGGGGATGTTTAATTTATAAATTTCATGCGAAAGCCGGTAGATTGTTATAGCGTAAAAACCAGGATAATATAGAATTACGCTTTCCACAGAATGAGCAGCAGGGTCAAAATCAAGAAAATGTTGGGCATCGTTCATCAAATCTCTATAGATATCTGGTATTTTTGAGAAAAATATTTTTGTGATATCATGAATAGAATCTTTTAAAGTATTTTCCAGCGGGCCGATGAGATCCTTAAAATCGATCTGAAGCTGGGCAATATTTAATTCTATTTGTGGAAGAGTACACTTTTTATCGATTTTAAAAGGGAATAAAAAATTGATCAGATTATCTGTAAAAGCATGTGCCTTGACCATGGAAGGCACGTCCTTGCGAAAATTATTATACTGCTCAAGGAGTAATTTATGAAATTGTATGTTTGATTCCATCGAAATTTGATTTAATGGTAAGCAATTTAAGAATTATTGCAATTATTATGATCATAGGTTTAATCCCAATTCTAGATAACTCAAAGTGTACAATAAATGGAATCAACACCCACACATACCGCCATTCGACCGGCCTGTAAGATGAAAGGAAGGAATGTTTATTTTTTGAGTATAACTGTTCAACATCAGAATGTGGACTTTTTGCATCGTAAATCTTAAACAATTCTAAATTACGAAATACTATGATTTAAGTAAGTTAAAAACATCCTATTTTGTTCACCAATGCAGATTATTTTTTATCCGATTGAATAATGGCCAGTTTATTGTACGAAGTAAGTAACCCTTTGATAACTGATGAACTGAATCCCTGATGCTCCATTTCATTCAATCCGGAAATGGTTATGCCCTGGGGCGTTGTAACTTTATCAATCTCACTTTCGGGATGCGAATTATTCTCAACCAGTAGACAAGCAGCTCCTTTCACGGTTTGAGCAACAATAAACTGGGATATTTCTGCACTAAAGCCAATTTCAATGCCTCCCTGTGTTGCTGCCCTGATAAATCGCAACGCAAATGCAATGCCGCATGCTCCCAAAACAGTTACGGCATCCAATAATTCTTCCTGCACCATCATGGCTTCACCAAGCTGATTAAACAGATCCAATAATTCTTCTTCCTGTTTCTGAGTTGTATTTTTGGTGCACATGCATGTCATTGATTCCCTGATTTCAATGGCTGTGTTTGGCATTATTCTTACAATGGCATGCCGTCCCAAATTTTTTTCTATCTCTTTCAGGGTAACTCCGGTAACTGTTGAAATTACAATTTGATCCTTATTCAGGTTCGGTTTTATCTCCTCAAGTAATTTAGTAAACTGTTGGGGTTTCACAGAAACGATGATTACTTTTGCATCTTGCATAGCAAGCTTAATATCGCCATCAATTGTATTAAAACCAGCTTCTTCCAAGAATTTAATCCGTTGTTTGCGTTTTTCGCAAATAACCAGATTCTTGTCTGAAAAATTATCAATCGACAGGATACCTTTGCCAATAGATGACCCCAGGTTACCCCCGCCTATAATAGCAATTTTGGTAAGTTTCATTTGTTCAGAATTATTATTAAAATGCCCGATAGTCTTGTAAAAATAAACTAAATCGGGCATTAAAAGAAATTATGTTTTTACAGGATGTCTTACCCACGAATGGCTTTAATGCCTGGAAGTTCTTTTCCTTCCATATATTCAAGCATTGCACCACCGCCTGTTGAGACATAGCTCACTTTATCGGCCAATTTGTTTTTGTTGATTGCAGCTACCGAATCACCGCCCCCAATCAGACTGAATGCGCCTTTTGAAGTTGCTTTTGCTATTGCCTGTGCTATAGCAGATGTGCCTTTTGAAAACTTATCCATTTCAAAAACTCCCATTGGACCATTCCAAAGGATTGTCTTGGAATTTTCAATCACATCACTAAAAATTTTAATGGATTCATCTGCAATATCCAAACCCATCCAGCCATCGGGAGTCTGGTCGATCTTTGATATCGATGTATTGGCATTTGCGTCGAAAGCATCTGCATTGATAGCGTCGACCGGTAAATAGACATTTACTCCCTTTTCTTTTGCTTTCTGAAGTATTTCAAGAGCCAGATCCAGTTTGTCTTCTTCGCACAATGATTTTCCAATCTTGCCGCCTTGTGCTTTTATGAAAGTGTAAGTCATTCCACCACCAATAATAAGGTTATTAACACGACCCAAAAGGTTTTCAATAATGAGAATTTTATCTGAAACTTTTGCTCCACCCATGATAGCAGTAAAAGGTTTTTCGGCATCTTTCAGGATTTTATCCATTGCTTTTAACTCACTAACTATTAAATAACCAAACATACTGTCATTTGGGAAATAGGCTGCAATCAGGGCCGTTGAAGCATGCGCCCGATGGGCCGTGCCAAAAGCATCATTAACATAACAATCGGCATAACTTGCAAGTTCCTTGACAAAAGTTTTCTGACTCTCCATTACTTTGGCTTTTCCGGCTTTTTTTTCTTCTTCTGTGGCATTATCGCCTAAATGATATGCTTTGCCTTCTTCTTCTTCATAAAAACGCAGGTTTTCAAGCAACAAAATTTCACCTGGCTTTAGCGACAGTGCCATGGCTTTAGTATTTTCACCGATACAATCATTGGCAAACTTAACAGGTTTGCCTATAATTTTCTCAACTGCCGGGACAATGTGTTTAAGTGAATATTTGTCTTGTGGCACTCCGTCGGGCCGGCCAAGATGCGACATAAGAATTATGGAACCTCCGTCACTTAAAATTTTATTTATTGTAGGCAAGGCACCACGAATTCTGGTATCATCGGTTACTTCAAACGTTTGTTTGTTGAGGGGAACATTAAAATCCACGCGAACAATCGCTCTTTTTCCTTTAAAGTTATAATTATCAATTACTTGCATCGTTTTACGGTTTGTTGTTAGTGAATGAAATACAAATGTAAAAAAAGTATTTTTAATTACCTTTGCACCAATTGTTGCAGAAAGGTTTTTATTAAGGAATCAATTTATTTAGAATCATTATAAGCAGTGTTTTTTTCTGAAGTAGTTGGACAGGAGGATATCAAAATTAAGCTCACAAATTCTGTGAAAGCTGGTCGGATGCCGCATACACAAATGTTTTTTGGCCCCGATGGATCTGGTACCCTTCCACTGGCGATTGCATACGCCCAGTATATAGCTTGCTTAAATCGCAGTGAAAGGGATTCTTGCGGTATCTGTTCAAGTTGCCAAAAGTTTGGCAAAATCATTCATCCTGATTTGCATTTTGTTTTTCCTGTGAATACAAGTGACAAAATTTCCAGAGATCCGGTAAGTGATGATTATATTGCAGAATGGAGAACTTTTGTCCTTTCGAACCCATATTTTTCTCCAAATCAATGGTATAATTCGATAGGAATATTAAATAAACAGGGAATCATTAGTAAATTTGAGAGTGAATCTATCATCCGTAAGTTGAACCTGAAGTCCTTTGAGTCGGAATTTAAAATATTAATTGTCTGGCTTGCTGAAAAGATGAACGTTACTTCAGCAAATATGTTACTGAAACTGATAGAAGAACCGCCGGAGAAAACTATTTTTCTTCTGGTTTGTGAAGATCCTGAACAATTACTGGGGACAATTGCATCCAGAGCACAAACCATTAAATTGTCGGGCATTGATGATGAAGCTATGAAAATTGCACTCTCATTTAGGTTTGATATGAAACCTGATCAGCTTCAAAAAATTGCCAGACTTGCTAATGGAAGCTATATAAAGGCGTTGGAGTTAATTGAATCTTCGGCCGATAATGAGTTCAATCTGCAGAAATTTACTGAACTGATGCGTTTTTGCTATTCGAGAAAATTTCTTGAATTGAATAATTGGGTTGACGAGATGGTCGGCTTAGGTCGGGAAAAGCTGAAGAGTTTTTTTGAATATTCTTTGGGCATGGTTCGCGAGAACTTTATGATGAACCTTGAAAATCCTGATCTTATCTATCTGAATGAAAAAGAGACTGACTTTTCGGAAAAATTTCACCCGTTTATTCATGGCAGGAATGTGTTGAAAATTTCTGAAGAAATGAGCCGGGCTTCAAATGATATTGAGAGAAACGCCAATGCAAAAATTGTTTTATTTGATTTTGCATTGCGATTGACAAAAATAATCCGCTAATTTTCAATCCAATTTGGGAGTCGTTTCATATGACGTATTAATATCCTCAATATGCACTTTTTTTATAGCTTTGTAAATGTTGGGAGTGAAATTATAAGGAGAATAAAATGAATACTGAAAATATAAATGACAATCAGGAGATACTAAATATAAAAACAATAACAGCGAAGGATTGTGATAACCTGTGCAGTAGCCGCTGTTTTAAACTTGACTCATATAATTGGCTTGAAGAAATTTCTGAATTACAGGATTTTATTGAAGTTGTAGAGGTAAGATTTAAGAATACACGAAAAGCTTATTATAGTAATTCAAATAGTCTTAGGCTGGCAAAAGGAGATATAGTCGCTGTTGAAGCATCTCCCGGTCATGATATCGGGGTAGTTTCCCTTACAGGACAGATTGTGCGTTATAAACTCAAAAGTGAAGGTATTGATTACAAAGCCCAGGAGTTTAAGAAGGTCTATCGCAAAGCAAAACCCGCTGATATCGATAAATGGAAAGAAGCTATAGCCATGGAAAAGTCGACCATGTTCAGGACACGAAAAATTGCAGAGGGACTTAATCTCGAAATGAAAATTGGCGATGTTGAATTCCAGGGAGATAAGACAAAGGCTATTTTTTATTATATTGCAGATGACCGTGTCGACTTTCGTGAACTTATTAAAATACTGGCTGAAGAATTCAGGGTAAGAGTAGAGATGAGACAGATTGGTGCACGTCAGGAAGCGGGACGTATCGGAGGTATTGGTTCTTGTGGCAGAGAATTGTGTTGCTCTTCATATATAACCAATTTTGTATCTGTCACTACAAATGCTGCCCGATATCAGGAAGTCTCTCTTAATCCGCAAAAATTAGCCGGACAATGCAGTAAATTGAAATGCTGCCTGAATTACGAATTGGATGCATACCTCGATGCTCAGGAAGATTTTCCGGATACTTCAAAACCTCTGGAAACAAAAATTGGCAAAGCTTTTCATCAAAAAACCGATGTATTCAGACGATTGATGTGGTATAGTATGAATACTGAAAAAGGGCAGAGTATAACCTGCATGTCTGTCGACCATGTAAAAGAGATTATAGAAATGAACGGAAAGGGAGTTATACCTGAAAAACTCCAGGGAGTTGAAGAAACATCCATTGCATCGGTAATTGAATACCAAAATGCTGCCGGAATTGAGAGTCTCACAAGGTTTGAAGATGCACCGGATCATTCTAAAAAACAAGATAGAAAGAAAAAGAGGTTTAAGCCTAAACTTCAGAGAAAATAGAAAAATGAAAGGAAGAAACCATATTTGGGCAGCATTCATGGCAATAGTCCTCATTGGATTATCATGCGATAAAGACCGGGTATATGATCATGTAGTTGCCCTTTCCCGAGAGGGTTGGAATGCCGGTAAAGGCATGGAATTCGATATGCCGGTTAATGATACGAAGAAGGCTTACGACTTATCGATACATCTGAGAAACAATGGTGATTATAAATACAGCAATATATGGCTGTTTATTGAAGTGAAATCACCCGACGGAAACTCAGTGCGCGATACATTTGAAATAAAACTGGCTAATGAAGCCGGAAGGTGGACAGGAAAGGGCATAGGCAATGTTTATGAACTTCTGGCGCCTTATAAAAAAAATATTCTCTTCCCTACCCGGGGTATTTACCACGTAACTGTCTGGCAAGCCATGCGTGACGAGACACTCGAACATTTGCTCAACCTCGGACTGTGTTTGCAGTATCACATTTAAGGAATCCGAAACTGTGTCGATAGGTAAACTTGTAAAATTTGCTGAAATGCATACTTTTTCAAATGTAATTCAACCTGCATTTGAAGAAGTTTTTGAAAAAGATTACCCGCTTAAAGGAAATTGGTCTAAAAGTTTTTTTAAAAATGAAAAACCAATAACTCTTGAACTTGGTTGTGGCAAAGGAGAGTATACAGTTGGGCTGGCACAGCGATATCCTGAACAAAATTTTATTGGAATTGACATTAAGGGCTCACGTATCTGGAGTGGAGCAGGAAAAGCATTAAAATATAAGGTCACAAACGTATGTTTTTTAAGAACACGGATTGAATTGATAAATTCTTTTTTTGCTGCAGGAGAAATAAATGAGATCTGGATTACTTTTCCGGACCCACAATTAAGCAAGCCCAGAAAGCGTTTGACATCCAGCAGGTTCTTAAACCTCTATAAAAATTTTCTTGATAAGGAAGGCTGGATCAATCTTAAAACCGATAGCCCCGAATTGTATGAGTATACTTTGGCTATCGCAATTCACAATAAACTGGAAGTGAACTTTATGTCCGAAGACCTTTATTTAGCTCAGGACATTGATGATATTCTTTGTATCAAGACATATTATGAACAAATGTGGCTTGAGGATGGATTGAAAATTAAATATATTCGGTTTAAGTTATCCGAAAATGCTGCCATTGAAGAACCTCCCGAACAAGAAGGAAACTGATAATTTTTTTGAGAAGGTTTATCAGGTAACACGTCTCGTACCGCAGGGTAGGGTAACAACGTATGGGTCAATTGCACGATATATTGGGTCTCCGGGAGCATCACGCATGGTCGGTTGGGCACTTAACAATTGTCATTCTTCCAATGAATTTATACCTGCACATCGTGTGGTTAACCGAAATGGCATGCTTACAGGCAAACATCATTTCAGACATCCCGAATTAATGCAACAACTTCTCGAAGCTGAAGGAATATTGATTGAAAATGATCGTATTCTTGATTTTAAAAACAAATATTGGGATCCTTATTGTAATTTAATCTAAATTAAAGTACGTATCTTTGGTATTGAGATGTTGAAAATTATGTGAATAGATGAGTATCAGTGAGAATCAGGTAACAGAGGAACTTAAATTAATTGTTCATCCTTCTTCGGGCAAAAATATCATTGATTTAGGTTTGGTGGAACATCTGATTGTAGAAGATAATAAAATTGAATTCGAACTTGCATTTCCTACCGCAAATGATCCGCTGAAATCTTCAATTAAAAGAGCCTGCGAATTAAAACTTAAGGAGATATATGGCGATTCAATATCTGTCCTTGTAAAGATTGTGACCCCTGAGGTTCATGCGAAGGCGGCTCAACAAAAAGAGGTTTTGACCGGAATTAAAAATATCATTGCCATTGCTTCGGGAAAAGGAGGGGTAGGAAAATCAACGGTTGCAGCAAACCTGGCTGTTGCTTTCGGAATTTCCGGAGCCAAAGTTGGTCTTGTAGATGCCGATATTTTTGGACCTTCTACTCCGAAAATGTTTGGTGTCGAAAAGGAAAAACCCAAGGTGATTAATATTGATGGGCGTGATCTGATTATTCCTGTGATAAAATATGGTATTAAAATTCTTTCAGTTGGTTTTTTTGTTGATCCACAGGATGCAACGATTTGGCGTGGCCCCATGGCATCCAATGCACTTAAACAATTAATATTTGATTGCAATTGGGAGGATCTTGACTACCTCTTTGTTGATCTGCCACCAGGAACCAGCGATATTCATCTTACACTTGTACAAAATGTGCCGGTGACAGGCGCGGTTATAGTTAGCACCCCTCAGGAAGTTGCCCTCGCTGATGTCCTAAAAGGGATAAATATGTTTAGGAATAACACTATAAATATTCCTGTCCTTGGATTAATCGAAAATATGTCTTGGTTTACTCCGGATGAATTGCCGGCGAATAAATATTATATTTTTGGCCGTGATGGATGTGTAAACTTAGCTGCCAAACTGAATATCCCTTTTCTCGGACAAATACCTATAATTCAAAGTATTTGCGAAGGAGGGGACGCGGGAATGCCATCAGTACTCAAAAAAAATAGCGCGGGTGAAGCTTTCAAAACAATTGCCGAAAACTTAAGAATTGAGATATTGAAAAGAAACACGGAGCTGGAACCTTCAAAAATGGTTGAGATTACGCGTCGGCGTATTTCAGATTTCAAAAAATAAAGTAAAATGGGAAAAAAAGTCAGTAGTCAAATCATTGAAAATATTCAAATTGCCATTGAATCCATTCGACCATACCTTATAACTGATGGGGGGGATGTAGAATTGGTAGAAGTTACAAGCGACCTGATAGTAAAAGTCAGATTAACCGGGGCATGCGACGGTTGCCCATTCAGTATGCAAACGTTAAGCGCAGGAATTGAACAGGCGATTAGAAAAAAGGTGCCGGAAATTAAAGAATTGATTTCCATTTAGCTGGTCGCAAATTGTTATTTATATTGTTTGAATTAACCGGCCTTAGAAGGGGCCATTTAAGAATTTTAATAATCCTTTAAGCTCAATATAGACAAATAACTATTTTTGCAGGCATATTTTTTTATCGTGTAAAAGTCAACTATATTACTACGATAAAATTTTTATACAAAATATACTGCAGCTTTTGGAGTTATTATTTAAATCGAAAGAGGAATAGGTGCACAGGTTAAAAAAATATGCAATCGTGATATTGGCAGCGTTACTTGTTTATGGCTGCTCTACAAAGAAAAATACTGCTCTAAGAAGAGGTTATCATAATCTGACATCTCATTATAATATCCTTTTCAATGGTAATGAGAGTTACAAAAAAGGAATGCTCAAACTTGAGACTACCTATAAGGATGATTATTCTGAAATTTTGCCGGTATTTTTATATGAAAATAAAGAAGATTTAGCAGTGATAAGCTCTGACATGGACAGATCCATTAAAAAAGCTACTAAATTGATCTCTTTGCATTCCCTAACGGTAAAACCTGAAATTAAAGCCAAAGCGGACTTAAGTCCCAAAGAAAAGGAGTTTTATAACAAGAAAGAATATAATAAATGGGTTGATGATGCTTATTTATTATTGGGGAAGGCTCATTTTTATAAGCAGGAGTATGGAATTGCAAAAGATGCATTCAATTATATCATCGCTACCTTTACAGACACTGAACCTGTATATGAGTCTAAACTTTGGCTGGCACGGATTGCCATAGAGGAAGAAAGATATCGTGAATGTGACCAAATTCTTAATGACCTTTCAAAAAATATTTCTCTCCCTAAAGACCTTCTGGGTGAAATCTATGCAACCTGGACGGATTTAAATTTGAAACAAAAAAAATATACTGAAGCAATCAAAGACCTAAAAGCAACACTGGAAAATGTAAAGCACAAAACCCGGCGAATACGGTATAATTACCTTCTTGCACAGATTTATACTAAGACTGGTGATAATGAAAATGCCTCGATCTATTACAGCAATGTTGTTAGGATGAACCCTCCTTATGAAATGGCATTTAATGCAAAAATTAACCGGGCATTAACATACCAATCAGGGGCCAGGTCAAGAAAAGATATTGAGAAAGAATTGCGTAAAATGCTAAAAGATGATAAGAATAAAGATTATAAAGACCAGATATATTTTGCTATTGGCCAGTTGTACTTTAAGGATCAAAATTATGATGAAGCTGTTAAGAATTATAAATTATCGCTGGCAAGTGCGAAAGAAAATAATCATCAGCGTGCAAAGACTCAAATTACATTAGCCGATTGGTATTATGCCAGGCAGGATTATGTAAATGCACAAAGCTATTACGATAGCGCAGTTTTAATCATCGACGAGAAATATCCCGATTACAGAATACTACAGACTAAATCAACGAGCCTGACAAATCTGGTAAATAATATTAACATCGTTAATTTGGAAGACAGTCTTTTGGCACTCTCCACCCTGAGTAAAGAGCAACTTCTGGCCCGTATAGATATAATGATTGATAATGAAAAAAAAGCAGAGGAAGAAGAGAACCAGAAGAAGATCGAAGCAGAGCAACTTAGACAGGAGTTGGCTGAAAATGCCAACCAATTGCCCACCACAACAACCGGGAATAATGGCTGGTATTTTTATAATCCTTCAGCCAAAATAGTCGGGCATAAAGATTTTATCAAATACTGGGGGAACAGGAAGCTGGAAGACAACTGGAGAAGAAAAAATAAAAACTCGGTAAATCCTGCGGAAACTCAGTCAGAATTAGCAGAAGACAAAAAGGACGTGAAAGCTGAGAAAGGAAAAGTTACGAATAAAATGTCGCCCGATTTCTATCTGCAGAATATTCCTACAACTGATTCGGCAAAAAATGACGCCAGAAAAAAAATAGCAGCTGGATTGTTTAATATGGGCATTATATATGGGGAAGAACTTAAAGATTACAAAAAAGCAATACAGTCTTTTGAGGAGTTATTAAGCCAATTTCCGCTGTATGAGAACCGAATGCTTGTTTATTTTAAACTTTACACACTCGCCAAAAACGATAACGACATGGAGAGGACGGTAAAGTATCAGAATATAATTATAAATGAGTTTCCAAATAGTACCTATGCCAAAATAATAACCAATCCAAATTATCTTGCTGAACTTCAGGAACAGGAGAAACAAATAAACGATAGATACTATCAAACTTACCTTTTGTTCAAGAAAGGCGATTATAAGCAGGTCGAAGATCTTTCTGCCGCGGCTTTGAAAGATTATCCTTCAAGTAATCTAAAATCAAGGTATGAATATATGCTCATGGTTTCTTCTGGAATTAAAAAAGATACATTGAGTTTTCTTACAGATCTTCAGAATTATAGTGCCAAATATCCTAAAACCGATTTAAGTGACAATGCACAAATCCTGATAAATTATTTACAAAATAAACATCCTGAAATTATTGAAAAACAAAATGAGATGGTTGCTCGTGCTTTATATTCTGCTACAATGGATGAGCAACATTCATTTGTTTACATTGTTCCTCCCCAAACGAATGCGAATCAGTTAATATTTAATGTTATTAATTTTAATCTGGATAACTTTGATACCTTAAAACTTGAAGCAAAAAAAGTAATTGTTGGAAAGAATAACTTTTGTCAGGTCACCCAATTTAAAAATGGTAACGAGGCAATGATTTACTTTAAGAAAATAATAAATGACACTACTATTTTTCACGATCTTGAACAACATGATTTAACTCCGTTTGTTATATCACAATCGAATCTGAAAGCGCTCACAGAATCAGGTAAGACCGATCAATATATGATATTTTTCAGGCAAAATTACAAGTAAATACATTTTGAGTTTTCTGTAACTTTTTTTTTATTGCAAGATTGTACTGCTCTTTAAATTTATATTGATTGTATAAGATGAAAAAAGTTCAATTACTCTGGGCCGATGATGAAATAGATTTACTTCGACCTCATATATTGTTTTTAGAGGAGAAAGGTTATAGTGTATCTACTGCCAGTAATGGAGATGATGCCATTGAATTGGTGCAAAAGAATAACTTTGACCTGATTTTCCTGGATGAAAATATGCCTGGTCTCAGCGGTATGGAAACATTGGGTAAAATTAAGTTGCTACAACCAGGCGTCCCGGTTGTAATGATCACCAAAAGTGAAGAAGAAGATATTATGGATGCGGCAATTGGCTCACAAATTGCCGATTATCTCATAAAACCTGTCAATCCAAATCAGATTCTTCTTTCTATAAAAAAGAACGTTGATAATAAAAAGCTGATTACCAGTATAACTACTTCCGGCTATCAATCGCAATTTGGTAATATTGGTCAGCAGATTTCACAAGCTGGTGACTTCGATGGTTGGGTCGAGATATACAATAGAATTCTGTATTGGGAACTTGAATTGGAAAAATCGCAGGACAATAGTATGTTAGAAGTTTTTCAAATGCAGAAAAACGAAGCCAACGTAGAATTCGGGAAATTTATAAAAAGCAATTACCTAAACTGGCTAAAACCGGATTCTGTCCAGAAACCATTGCTTTCGCCCAGCATAATGCGGAATGTGGTTTTCCCGGAGTTCAAAAAATCGGAACAGATTGTTTTTATACTGATTGATAATTTGAGGCTGGACCAGTGGAAAACTCTACAGTTGGCTATTAATGAATATTACAATGTTGATCAGGAAAAAGCATATTGCAGCATTTTACCTACTTCAACGCAATATGCAAGAAATGCAATTTTTTCAGGTCTTATGCCCATCAGTATTCAGGAATTATATCCCGATATATGGCTAAATGATGATGAAGAAGGAAACAAAAATACATTTGAAGAAACATTATTAAAAAGTCAATTGCAACGCAACGGGATTAAATCAAAAGTATACTTTGAAAAGATCTTCAACACAAAGTCTGGTGTTAAAATCGTTGAAAACCTGTCAAATATTCTTCAAAACGAGTTTGTTGTACTGATATATAATTTTGTGGATATGTTATCGCATGCCAATACCGACACAGAAATGATCCGCGAATTGGCATCGAACGATTCTGCTTATCGTTCACTTACACTTTCCTGGTTTCAGCATTCGCATCTGGTAGAGCTATTTAAAGAACTTGCAGCGAAAAATGTACGGATTGTATTGACAACCGATCATGGGACCATCAGGGTGAACAGGCCGGTTAAAGTCATCGGAGATAAATCAACATCCAAAAACTTACGTTATAAGCTGGGCAAAAACCTTTCCTATAATCCCAAAGAAGTTTTTGAGATCAGCAATCCCGAAAAAGCTTATTTACCGAAATCGTCCATTAGTTCAAAGTATATTTTTGCTTTGAATACTGATTTTTTTGCTTATCCAAACAACTTTAATTATTATGTGAATTATTATACGAACACCTACCAGCATGGTGGTATTTCAATGGAAGAAATGATCCTGCCTCTTATCGTTCTTAAATCCAAACAGTTTTAAAGGATATGGTTCTTAGGATTTTGTTAACGGAATTCAAATATGAAAAAAAATCAGATCCTAGTAAAGGAGCATGAAATAATTGATTCAGCGCGTAGGTTTCTTGATGTGCATAAAGGAGACAGACACTTTGCCTTTTATGGGCCAATGGGTGTCGGGAAGACTACATTTATTAAAGCGCTTTGCTTTGTGCTTGGAGCGAAAGATCTTGTTAGTAGTCCTACCTTTGCAATTGTTAACGAGTATTACACACGAGATAACTTATCAATTTACCATTTTGATTTTTACAGGATCAAAACAATAGTTGAACTGTTGGACATCGGTTTTGATGAGTATTGCCAGGAAGAAGCCTTTTGTTTTATTGAATGGCCCGAAAAGGGTGAAGAATTATTGCCCGATGATTTTATTAAAATCAATCTTGAAGAACAACCGGATGGAAGCAGGGTGCTTAGCTTTTAGCGGTAGTTTGAACAAGCAATATTTAGAAACTAGCTACTAATTTTTATGAAATACTACAAGCAGGACGAAATAATTCAATCAAAGCAAAAATCAATACAACAGATTATTGATTTTTTATGTGGAACATCGAAATACATGCATTAAATTTGAGTTATTGATAGCTTCGATTATTTAATTAAATATACCCGATAATTTAATAAATATGGTTGAACAAAAACCCGATACATCTTTCAAACCTCTGATGTATACAGGTTTGATGCCACAGGAAGAAATGCTTGAAATAGGGAAAAAGCATAAAAAATTAATAATTGGAATACCAAAAGAGAACCATCAGTTTGAAAAAAGAGTATCCTTAACCCCTGAGGCAGTTGAGGTTCTTGTTAACAATGGACATGATATACTTCTCGAATCCAAAGCCGGGGAGGGCGCTAATTACACCGACAACAATTATAGCGAACACGGAGCATTTATAGTAGAATCACGCAAGCAGGTTCTGGGTGCGGAAATAATTCTAAAAGTTGCTCCATTTGACGATAGTGACATAGAATTATTAAAAGGGAATCAGGTTATTTTTTCATCACTTCATGTTAACCAGCAAAGCCAGGAATACATTAAAGGATTAATGAATAAAAAAGCCACTTCAATTGCATTTGAATATATAAAAAATGAATTCGGTTGTTATCCTGTTTTGCAATCAATGAACGCAATTTCCGGGAATGCTGCGATTACTATCGCAGGCGAACTGTTAAGTAATACCAATGGTGGTAAGGGTATTATTTTGGGGGGTATTTCCGGCATAACCCCGACAGAGGTAATCATAATCGGCGCAGGAACTGCTGCAGAATTTGCTGCTCGGGCAGCACTGGGAATGGGAGCATTTGTAAAAATATTTGATACTTCGGTCCAGCGATTGGAAGAATTGCAGCGCAATATAGGGATGCGGTTACATACATCAATATTTCATCCCCAGGTGCTAACTCGTACTTTGCGTTCGGCAGATGTATTGATTGGCGCTGTTGCTCATATCAATTCAGGTCCGCGTTTCTTTGTAACCGAAGAGATGGTAAAAAATATGAAGAAAGGATCTGTAATTATCGACCTTTCTGTTGATCAAGGCGGGTGTATTGAGACCTCTGAATACCGGTCTCAGTTGCAGCCGGTATATAGTAAACATGATGTTTTTCATTATAGTGTTACCAATGTTCCTTCGCGTGTCGCCCGAACTGCCTCAATTGCACTCAGTAATATACTTTCTCCCATAATACTGGATATGGGAAATGCTGGTGGATTGAAGCCATTGCTCAAAGAAAAGACGGGGGTTCGCCAGGGAGTCTATATCTATAATGGAATCCTGACAAACGAATATATTGGTAGTCGGTTCCAGATCCCCTCAAAAGACATCGACTTACTGATGGCTGCCTTTTAATTTATATTTCAAAAACAAGTCTTGATTTTTAAAATTGATTATGGTATTGTAACTAATTTCAAATAATTCTGAATTTACTTAAAAATCAAAAAGGTGTATCGTGAGATACACCTTTTGACACTAACCCTAACCTAACCAATTAACCTATTTAACCCATAATCTCTTTATACTGCTTGTGTTGTCTGTAAATGTTATTTTAACCAAATAAATTCCATTTTCAAGGCTACCCAAATCAAGACTAACACTGGTAGAAGGTTCAGACGCTTCTGTTCGAATTTCCTCACCTAAAATATTCAGCAGTTGTATTTTGTTAATTTCTTTTTCAGCACTAATTGTTACCTGGGCATTGGTTGCCGGATTTGGATATAGATCCACAATCGTTTCATTCTTGGTCTCCATACCGGATAAATAGCTTTCACTATTCCCAACAGTCGCAATCATGATCAAAAATCCAACACTCAATATGAATTTTACTAAACTCATTTTATTCCAGTTATTTTTTCAATTGCAAAAAGCGTGCCAAAATCTTTCTAAAAAATATAAAAATGTGTTTGATTATTCTTTCAATCTTATTTTACCTGTAATAGATTCTTATAATCACTCTTACTGATAAATAACGATTTTGTTTCGCTAATTATTGTTTTTTTTAGAAATTTTAAGATTTGCCTTAATTGTCAATGAGCCCTATAGCTATTGCTTTTACTAAGTCTTCGGGAGTGTCGATTCCAAAACTTTCAAAGCTTGTAACAGCAGTTTTTATGCGGAAACCATTTTCGAGCCACCGGAGTTGTTCCAGCGATTCTGCCTTTTCAAGTTTGCCA
>Ga0182027_10000546_pt1 | contig 64904 bp, 49 predicted proteins | sample 712E1DmetaG_FD_121300 | JGI IMG/M metagenome (GOLD analysis project Ga0182027, IMG submission 121300) | Permafrost microbial communities from Stordalen Mire, Sweden - 712E1D metaG (Illumina Assembly) | ecosystem: Environmental > Terrestrial > Soil > Wetlands > Permafrost | place: Sweden...
AACCCCTCTTGCTTCTCCCGCTGCCTGCGCGTGCCCATTGCCATGCGCCGATTCTACGAACAAACCCTGTGCATTCTTCAAAAGTTTTTGCTCACGAATCCAGACTTGCACCACGGGCTGCTATGCCAATGAGGAGTCCCCGGACTGGGTGAATTCACTGCAACATTCCGTCAACGATGATTTGCCGACGCAAGGCTCCCACATAGGAGCGGAGGTGGCGCTGGGCACCATGAGCACCGTTTCGCTGAATAAGAAAGCGCTAGCGGAAGGCGAAATGGCGGTGTAGCTATACACCGATTATTTTGGTCCTTCGCTGTTCAAGCACTTGCAGTTAACGCAACAGACAGCTTGCAACTTTGGACAATCTTGGCCGGAAGTGGTGTGGATTCCGATCTGCTACTACTTTGACACGACGGTTCGCCACTCGCTAGGTCTGGACTGGGGCGACCGCGGATATTGGAAAGTGGTTGCTCCGCATGAAGTCGCGCATCAATGGTGGGGACACACGGTCGGCTTCGCTTCCGGCCGCGACCAGTGGATGAGCGAAGGCTTCGCCGACATGTCCGCATCTCTTTACATCAGCATGATCGAGAAGAATCCGAAAAAATTCACCGAATTCTGGAACGACGAGCGCGAGCTGTTGCTGGAGCGAAACGCCCAAGGTTTTCGTGCTATCGACGCCGGCCCCTTAACCATGGGATACCGGGCCAGTAACTCGCGTACAGGATTTGACGTAACTCGTCGGCTCATCTATCCCAAGGGCGCATACATTCTGCACATGATGCGCATGATGATGTGGGACCGCAAGACAGGCGATCAGAATTTCAAAGCCGCCATGCAGGATTTTGTGAAGACTTATTCGGGCAAAGCGGCCACCACCGAAGATTTTAAGGCGATGATGGAAAAACACATGACGCCTGAGATGGATCTCGAAGGCAATCATCGGCTGGACTGGTTCTTCAACGAATACGTCTACGGCACCGCCCTGCCCACCTACAAGTTCGACTCCAGCTTCGACCAGGACGCAAACGGCGACGTTGTATTCGGCTTCAAAGTCACGCAATCCGGCGTGGATGATAAGTTTCGGATGCTGGTGCCCATCTACCTCGAACTGGCGGATGGCCAAACCGTGAACCTGGGCCGGGCGCGCCTCATCGGGAACACCACGGTAGATCAGAAAGTCCCGCTGAAGGGGCTGAAAGACATGCCCAAACGAGCGCTGGTGAATTACAACGACGATGTGCTGGCGTCGAACTAGTAGAGTGATCGCGTAACGAGTCATACAATGGAGCGACGGGCGGGGACGCCCGGCGCTCCACCGGCAATCTCAAATCGAACCGTTGTAATAATCTCGCGGTCACGGTACTAGCAGGCGGCGGCAAGACTCAGGTTCACATCATGGGTGCACCGGGTCGGTGAGTTCCAAGCGAGTTCCCTTGGCGAGACGCCCTAGAAGGGTCTTCGACTGCAGGAACACTTTGGCCTCGAAATACAGCGGGTAAAGGATGCGCATGAGGTTGAGCCTCGCGTCCAGGCGAGTCGATCTCGCGCCCTGCGTCGTCAGCGGGTAACCGAATTCCTCCAAACCGTCTCCGATCAAAGCTTCCAGTGCGGCAGTCTCCGCTGGCGAGAGCTTGGTTCTCCATCGCCCGACCGGGCTGAAACTCTCCGCGCTCGATTCCTCATTCCACACCGTGTTCGGAGAGGCCACGCGCCCGATACCGGCCTTCTGAATGCGGTCGTAGTCGAGGTCGTGGTCCAGAAACTCTCCCAAAGCCGTCAAGGTTTTCTCGGGATGGCAAACCAGATCTTCGTAGCGCACTTCGATGTAGTCGGCAGGAAACTTCCGCCCGTAGCGTCTTCCCTTCCGCACCGTCCACTGCCAAAGCAGCGCCCAGGCGAAAAGGCCCCGTTCTTGCGCCCACAGCAGGGGACGGCCACCGTGTTGCTTCTTCATCGACAGCGCGGCATCCCGGCCATCGCGAACTACATGCACAAACAGAGCGTCAGGAACTTCCCGTTTGACCGCCGGCATATACATGATGTTGTCGCAATCGTAGACCGCCCAGCGCTCGACCCCGGCACGGCGAGCGACTTCTCCCAGCGTAATTCGCAAAAAGTCGCCGCCACTTCTGCATTCTTGCAGGATCTTCGAGCGAAGGTCCTCGGGGGCGAGGCCAGTCCGCCGGAAGGCTTTGCTCCGCAGCCAGATCTTCAGCAACTTCTCACGATTCTTAGGAACTGACGGGTCCCCACACATCGGAAGCAACTGCGTGTGCACATAAGGAGCGGCGTGATAAAGGGGAAATCCGCCGGCTGAGAGCAGGCTGTCATAAAGCAGAGCGGTGCCAGAGCGGTGGCAGCCAATCACGAACACCGGTGAATTTCTGCGTGCTGTCATCGCCATTTCATTCTCGATTCCCTGGCGCTTTCCCGCCCCCATCGCCTTCGGCCGCTCGCGGTTCCGGGCTTGGCATCGGCGTCCCCAGGTTACCGCCTTTCGTGGTTTTCATCGAAATTTAATGGTATGTTCATCACTCCATAACACTATCAGATTCTCAATTTATGTCTATGGACGTACTAGGATTTCCGCAGGAGCCGTTCCCCGCGAAATGACAAGCCTATTCCTATGAAGTGCAGATTGTTGCACTTGGTAACTCTGAACGCAGGAGGCGTCCGACAGGTAAGTTATTTATTCACATTCCTGTAACAAAACTCGCAAAATGGCCCCCGCCTTGCAGTGACATGTTTTTATGTCTATCACATTAGTAGGGTTACTAGGAAAATGCCGCCGTTCGTCGTGGGAGCCTCCCTTCCCTCCCACCGAGACTTCATGGCTGGCAGCAAGGGTCGAGTAGCGCGTCCCTGATGTTTTGCCTTTTGTAGCGGATTCACAGCGAGAACGGCGGACGATCGCGGTTCCGGAGCCCGAAGAGAGAAAACGAACATGGGAAAGCTGATTTTGGTGAGACATGGACATACTCCACTGAATAGTCCCGGAAGGGACGAGAGACTCCGCTCTTGGCTGGACGTGCCCCTGGACGACAAGGGACTGGAGGAGGCCGTAAGGACGGCGGACATGCTCGCCAACTACCCCATCGGCATGGTTTATTGCTCGGACCTGCGCCGTGCCCGTCAGACTGCCGAAGTCCTGCGCCGCCGTGTCAAGGCTCCTGTGGTGGCGACCAGCGAACTGCGCCCGTGGAATCTGGGCGCATTCGGTGGCCAAAGGGTGAGCGATGTACTCCCTTTCCTGAATCTACTCAACCAGCGACCGGATCTCGCTGCCCCCAGCGGCGAGTCCTTTTATCAGTTCTACGGGCGCTACTCCTACCGCCTGACTCAGTTGATGAACCTGGCGGATTCCTCGGAGGGCTGCGTACTGGCAGTAACTCACGTCCGGAATCTGCTCGCGGCTACCACCATCATCGAAGGCGGTGACAGAAACAAAGTGCCCGTGAAGGGCGGACCGAGCACCGGAACCATCAGCATTGTGGAAAAAATCGAGGGCAAATGGAGGATTCTTCGCGATGATGGCCGCCAGGTCGTCCAGCCATCCCGGTTCTCCTCGGAGGACGCGGCACTGATGCCGGATCCTTCCGCCGAGTTGGCCTCCGCTCACAGCGCAATGTCCTGTCCTTAATGGTCTTTCATCAGGGATTGGCTGAGATTCGAAGTCAGGTCAAGCTTGCGATTTTCTTGGGGTCTTCCAGGAAGGCTCGACGTTCCGCACACCCCCAAAAGATGTCGCTCTAGCGTAACCGCCAGCGGGTTCTTGCATCCAAGTAAACAGGCCGTTTTGCGTGTTATACTGCGTTAGATGGGGTGGCTGGGTCCCTCCACGTCCCTGCCCGAAGGATTTCGAAACATGGCTGGTAGTTCTCGTCGTTCACTCTTCCTGATAGTTTTTGTCCTTGCCACGTTCGGTTTGCTGGGAATGCTGTTCGCGCAGAAGATCAGCCCGGCAACCACGCCCAGCAGCGACTCGGACGTCCGCGACAGCTTGAAGCAGTTCACCGACGTGTATGACACGATCGAGCAGAACTATGCCGACCCGGTGAATCCCGACAAAGCGATTTACAACGGCGCCATCCCCAGCATGTTGCACCAGCTCGATCCGCACTCGAATTTTTTCGATCCGAAGTCTTATTCTGCCCTCAGGGAAGAGCAGCGCGGCAAGTATTACGGCGTGGGCATGACGGTCGGGCCGCGTAATAATAAGGTCATCGTCATCGCGCCCTTCGTCGGCACCCCGGCCTATCGCGCCGGCATCCGCCCAGGCGACATCATCGCCGCCATCGACGGCAAGCCGACCGACAATATGAGCACCTCCGATGTCGCCGATCTGCTCAAGGGACCGAAAGGAACCACCGTCCGCATCACCATGTTGCGCGAAGGCTCCGACAAACCACTCGAATTTGCCGTGGTCCGCGACGAGATTCCGCGCTACAGCGTGGACCTGCACTTCATGATCAAGCCCGGGGTTGGATACATGCACGTTTCCGGATTCCAGGAAACAACCGAGCATGAAGTCGCCGAGGCTCTCGATCAGATGGGCGATCTGAAAGGCCTGATCCTCGATCTGCGGCAGAATCCCGGAGGTCTGCTGAGTGAAGGCGTTGGCGTAGCCGACAAATTCCTGAAGAAGGGACAGCTGATCGTCTCGCACCACGGCCGGTCATCCCCGGAAAAGCGGTATGTAGCCGCCCGCGGCAATGGCGGCAAAGAATATCCGCTGGTGGTGCTGGTCAATCGCGGCACGGCGTCGGCGGCCGAGATTGTAGCCGGAGCCATTCAAGATCACGATCGCGGCCTGATCGCCGGCGAAGTAACTTTCGGCAAGGGCCTGGTGCAGACCGTATATCCGCTCGCCGAAAACACCGGCCTGGCCCTGACCACCGCCAAGTATTACACCCCCAGCGGACGGCTGATCCAGCGCGATTACTCCAACCTCTCGCTCTACGATTACTACTACAATCGTGAAAGCGAGGAGAATAACGCCAGTCATGAAGTGAAGCTAACGGACGGGGGGCGCACGGTCTATGGGGGCGGCGGCATTACTCCCGACGTGAAGCTGACGCCTTACAAGTCGACCAAGTTTCAGGACTCGCTGCTGCAGCATTATGCTCTGTTCAATTTTGCCAAGCACTACGCGCTCACGCACAAGATCACGCAGAGCTCCGAAGTGGACGATGCGCTGCTGCTGGAGTTCCGCAAGTTCCTTGATGAGGAGAAGATTCCTTACACGGAAACGGAGATGATCGAGAGCAACGACTGGCTGCGCGCCAACATCAAGAGCGAACTCTTCGTGGATGCCTTTGGGCAGGAAGAAGGCTTGAAGGTTCGGGCCGAAACCGATCCGGACGTGATCAAGGCTTTGGACCTACTGCCGCAGGCGCGCGCGCTGGCCGACAATGCCAAGAAAGTGGTTGCCGAGCGAAACTCGGCGCCCGCGGTCACACGCTAGGCAAGCCTTGTCGCGTCGACGATATTTCGATTCCTAATTTCAGGCCCGGGCAGCCGGGCCTTTTGCTTTAGCCGGCAAAGCTCCGCCTTTTGCATAAGAGTAAGATGCAAGCATCTGATTTCTATGGCTCGAGCGTTTCGCTGCCTCCGAGTGCTCGCCGTCTCTCTGCTGTTGGCGATCACGATGTGTACCGGCGAAGAGCCGCAGCACAAAGGCGGCAACTCCGCATCTCAGCCTCATTCTGCACGCGCGTTCAGCCACAAGAGGAAAATCAAGGGCATTGGCAATTTCGGTGAAGTGACACCGATGCTTTTCCGCGGCGGGCAGCCAACCCATCAAGGTTTCGAAGCATTGGCGAAAATGGGGATCGACATCATCGTGGACACACGCGGCAATCGGACCAACAGCGAGGGAAGAGAGGTGCGCCGCCTCGGAATGCATTATGTTGCGATTCCGTGGCACTGTCCGTTCCCGAACGACGACGTCTTCGTTCGATTCCTGAAGTTCCTCCAGGAAAATCCAGCCAAGAAAGTATTTGTGCATTGCCGGTTGGGCGACGATCGGACCGGGATGATGGTCGCCGCTTATCGGATGGCCGCACAAGACTGGACCGCGGACGAGGCGATGCGCGAAATGCATCGATTTGGCTTCGCGGGAGTTCATAAGGTCATCTGCCCCGGATTGGCGTCATATGAGAAGAGCTTCCCGAAGCACCTGAAGACGAACCCCGCATTCCGACGTCTGCGCTGATTCAGGCTGCCTCAGCGGTCCCGGTTCTCAATTCTCAGCGCAAAAAACACCGGGTAAGAAACTGAGAACTTCGCTCTTGAGTACGGCCTTCGAAAGCCCTAAAGTACAGGAAGCGAAACGCGCGGAGGCGACTCGACTGCCAGCGGCGATCATGATTGGATTTGGGCCCCTAATTTTCGCTCCCTCGATTTTCGTTCCCTGGATTCCCGCGGTGCTGGTGGCGATGGTTGCGGGCATTCTGGACTGGCGCTACCGGCGGATTCCGAACTGGCTCACGGTATCGGGCTTCGCGGCCGGGGTCGTGGTCAACACGATTCTGTTTCGCTGGCCGGGATTGGAAACCGCGTTACTGGGAACGGTCGTGGGCCTTGGGCTGCTGCTGCCGTTCGTACTGATCCGCAGCCTCGGTGCCGGCGACATGAAACTGGCTGGCGCATTGGGAGCTTGTCTGGGCTGGCGGCAACTGCTCTCCGTGCTCATGGGCACGATTCTGGTGGCGGGAGCGATGGCGCTGGCCTTGGTCGTCTGGAAAGGGCGGCTGAAGCAGACGCTCCTGAACATCGCGCACTTGCTGGCGGCGTTGTTGAGCTTGCGGACGCCCGCGCCTGCGGTATCGCTCGACAATCCGCAGTCAACGAAAATTCCGTTCGGCGTGGCCATGGCGGTTGCGGTTTTGTTTTATGGGATGGGAAGAGCGATGGGGAAATTGTGATTTGTAATTTCATTTTACGGTTTGTCATCTTGAGCGAAGCGAAAGACCTATGCATTGGGGCGGATTCAAATCCATAGGTCCTTCGCTTCGCTCAGGATGACAAAATCATAAGATGATGGGATGACTGACATAATGGGGTCATGAACTACATGAAGGTCAAACGCATCGCGCGCCAACTCGAAAGCACTGACGGGGCGGAGATTGCGGAGGCCGCGCTGGTGCTGCCGCTGGTGTTCATGCTTCTGCTGGGCATCGTGTGGTTTGGGCGCGCTTTCAACATTTACTCGACCATCCAGCAGGCGGCGCAGCAGGGAGCGATCACGGCGGCGCGCTCGTCGTGCGTTACATGCGGAAATGCCCCCAACGGTAATGTGTACAGCACGATTGCGGCGGTGATGCAGGCGTCCAGTATCGATCCGACTCAGATTCCGGTGAACTCCAATCCCCCTAACCCGTTCCCCTGCGGAGTTCCTCCGTTGAGTCCACCACTAAGTCTTCCGCTAGCATGCACGACCACAAGCAACGTCACGATCTGCCGCAATGTGCTGCTGAACCCCCCGGCCGGCGGTACCCAGACACCACAATGCGGGGTCATCGTTAGCTTTCAATATCCGTTTCAGTTCTACCTGCCTTTCACTTCGCTCAACAATCAGAAGATTATCTTGTCGGCACAGGCGCAGAGCAGGATGGAGAACTAGATGGGTGGCATTCGGGTCGTCACTCCGGGACTTGAGTCGTTTCTTCCACCGTTCCCAGCGCTGAAGCGCTGGGCTAAGATAGTATGCCCCTCCGGGGCTGGATTTTTGGACGAGCAGGGTTCAGCGCTGGTGGAGTTTGCCATCACACTGCCGCTGCTGGTGGTGTTCGTGGTGGGCATCTACGATTTCAGCGGCGCTTTCAACCAGAAGCAGAAGATCGCGCAGGCGGCGCAGGAAGGCGCGATCATTGCCGGCGCTCAGCCGATGAGCGACATTGCGAACGGCAACCCGAATCCCGATTCTCTGCAGCCGGTGGTGACCGCGGTTTTCAACTCGCTGGTTGGCAGTGGAGTGCTGCCCAATGGAACTTGCAACCCGCCCGGTGCCACACCTGGTCCGACTCCGTTGGCGTGGACTTACACTATTTCGGGGTGTCCTGACAGTTTAGTCATCGTTATTAACCGCGGATGGGCATCCACGGTCGGCCCACCGGTAGCTGTCGGCACCAGCGTTACGGTTACATATCCATATCATTTTCGGTTCAATAGTGTGATTCAATTGTTGGTTCCGGGCGCGACCTATGCGGCAACGACGCAGTTGACTGAGATCGCCACGGTCCACAACGAGATGTGAGGATGCTTGCGACGCCATCGAGCTAATTTACCGACCCGCTTGCGGCCAGGCTCGCAACGCGACGACGAGCAGGGGATCGTCATTGTCCTGGTTGCGGTATTCATGCTGTTTGTGATCGGAGCGATGGCGGCGCTGTCGATCGACGTGGTGACGCTCTACACTGCGCGCAGCGAGGCGCAACTGGCGGCGGATGCCGCGGCCCTGGCGGCGGCGCGCGTGCTCGCCAACTCAGGGGCGACTTCGGATACGATCGGCGCGTCGATGGGGGTCGCGCAGGCGCGCGCCAGCTCCGTCGCCACCCAAGTCGCGCGACAGAACCTGGTGGGGGGAGCGAACCTGACCGCCGCCGAGGTTCTTCCTCCTGTTTATGGAGGAACGATTACCAACCCGACTGTCACCGTAACGGTGCAAAAAACCGACCTACCAACTTTTTTCGCGCGCATCTGGGGACGCACGGCGATCGCGGTGTCCGCGTCGGCCACGGCCGAGGCATACAATCCTTCGCCGAATCCCCTGGGAGCACCAACTAGCCCGCCACTACCGGTGGCACCGATGTGCGTAAAACCGTGGCTGTTGCCGAACATCGACCCGAGCAATCCGGGCAACCCGATTTTCGACACAACTGCAGGTACCATTAAGACCACGACGCTGCTGGGATGGACGACTCCACTGCCGCCTCCCCCCAACCCTACGCGACTGAAGCTTGCCTGCGGGCCGCCCACCACCCTCAACCCAGGCGACTGTAGCACGCTACCCGCGCCGGCGTTTTGGCAGTACTATCCCGGAGATCCAGCGTCATTCCCCGCTCCCACCCAAGCATTGCCCGCCTGTGTCCCAGTGTTGACTAAGCCATATCAGGAAAGCGTTGCCGGTTGCATTCAGACGCCGATCTCGTGCAACAGCCAAGTGAACATCGACACGTCCATCTATGACACTCGAAATGCAGAAACGGCGGCGGCGGTAACTTGTCTGACCCACGCGGCGGCCGACAAGGGCGATAAGGTCGACCTCACGGGGGGCCCGAACCCGCCCTTTCAGTTCCTCGCGGGTGACGACAATCCGATTGCGGGCCTGGCAGGAAACGACGTTATGGTCAGCGATTCGCTGGTCACGGTGCCCGTATTCAACAGCGGAGGCGCCGCACCGACGAACCCGGTGACGATCATAGGCTTCGTGCAGCTCTTTCTGGCTCCGCAGGGACTCGTCACTCCGCCCAGCGGCCACATGAGGACTACCGTCATCAACCTGGCTGGTTGCGGAACCAACGCGACCGGGACGGCGATTCTTGGCAACGGGGCGTCTCCGGTGGCGGTGCGGCTGATCTCACCTTAGCAGTTGAAAAATCAGCTACTCCAAATCAAACGCAACGACGAATCCGCGGTTTCCACCAATTACTGACAAACTACAGATCCCTCGCTTCGCTCGGGATGACAAGTCAGGGCTTTTGCTTCATGACAATTCAGGGCTGCGTTCAGGCTGACCAATCCTTAAGTTTTTCGGACGATCGGCTAGAAGATGTTGGGATCGCGGCGGGTCAGGATGACTTGCTCCAGGGTTAGTTCGGTGCCAACAAAAATAAAGTTATAGGCTGAGCCGTTGAGGAGCGAGGCGAGCACATCGCGGGCCGGGGCGGGACCGAGATCGGCGACGACTTGTTCCTGCTCGGCGCCGGCGGGGATGGCAATCTCGGCTTGGGTCTGACGCTGCACCTCGAATAACACTTGAGCTAGGGTGGCTTTGTCGGCGCGGATGGTCAGCATTCCGTTCACGAAGGTCACGGTGACGGGCGGCTGCGGTGGCGGAGGCGCTTCAGTGACGGGAAGAAGTGGCGTATTGGCAACTGCGGTCGAGAGCCTGGCGGCTGCAACTTTCGCGCGGGCGGCATTTGTATCCGCGGCGAGAGTGGCGTTCTGAAGTTTGGCGGCGGGCGCGGGCGGGATTCTTTCCGCAACTGCGGGATCGGACTGTGCCGGACCTGAATTTGGCGAACCCAGTTTTACCACGACCGTATTCTGGGCCGTCGAAGTTTGAGTGGTCGAAATCTGATAGGACTGCGGCTGGGTGAGATCGAGGACGACTCGCGTAATCGGAGGGTTGCTGAAAAAGAGTCCGGAGCGCACGGTCTTGAGCGTGCCGCGATTGACTTTGAGGGCGCGCAAGTCGGCGGCGGGAAGCGCGCCGGGAAAATCGACGACGATGCGATCGGGGCCGGTGATGGATTGGGTATCGGGCGCTATGGGAGCTCCGGAGGTCTGGATCTCGACTTCCATGGCATTGCCATTTGCACGAACTACGACGCGCTGGACGCGAGCGGGATTCGGCGCGGAGTTTTGCGCGGATTTCTGCGCGAAGACCGGCGCAGACAGCGAGGTCGCGATGGCCAGCAGGGCTCCGACATAGGCAAGGCGTGGCATTGAGGCTCTGAGCAAAGTTTAGCAGTTATGCGACGGGCAAAGGTGATCGGAAGTCGTAGCACATGCGGAAGCTGGGAAGCTACGGTGTGACGGGCCGGAGGGTTCTTCGATAACGCCACAGGATCAACGCCAGTCCGGAAGCGGCCAGGATCAGGGTCGAGGGCTCGGGAACCGTCGAGGGTTTGTGGTGTTTGGGAACGCAGTGCCCGTCAATGAAATGGTCGCCGGCGTGGCAAGGCCGGTAAGGAAGCGGCACACCGACAGGGACGTAGGGGAAGTTGAAGAGACTGCCGAAAAGCTTGGGGGCAATCGGCTCGCCGACGGGCAAGTCGGGCGCGGCGAACACAGGACGGATGGGCAAGGACGGGGCTGCTGCAACGTCGGCCACGGGCCGGTCCAGAACATCTTCGTCCGGCTCTTCGTCGGAAACTTCGGGCTTGGCGGTATCGGAAATCTGGTTGCCGCAATGGGCGCGCGCCGTGATTTTACCGTCGGTCAGCAGCAACTCGCCGATGTGCAAGCGGATTCTTTTGCGGGTCCAGAAGACGGTGTCGCGAATGCGATAGGAAAGATAAACTTCGCGGGCTTCGGTGGCACGCACCAGCTGGGCGTGGCTGAAATCGAAGTGGGAGAAATGGCGGCGAACTACATAATCGTGCGCCGCTGCAGCGCGGAGATCGCCGGGATTCTTCACGCCTCCAGGGATCACCGAGTAGGGATAGACTCCGGGGACACGGGTGAGAAACCTGGTGGGTCTGGCGGAACTTGCGGCCGCGAAAGCAAGATTGTTGCGGACATTTCCCCGGGCCCAAAAAGAGGCGGCCAAAACCTGGGAAGCGTGCAGGACGGGCAAAGAGAAATGTCGGGCCACGTTCTGCCAGCAGGCGCCAGCGATCACTGCCGCGACGAACACAGCTACCAGGGTCCGCTGAAGGCGCAGACGACGCCGATACCAGCTCCGCCTTCGTCGCACGGTCTTTCCAATGGCAGCGTCGTTCAAAACAGCACTCCTACCCCGGCACTGAGCCGATGGGCGGCCGGGGAGAGCCAACTATAGGTAGCATTCCGGCATCCAAAACCGCGTTGGGGAAACGGTTCAGACACAGGAACTTAGGACTCAGAACAGCTCATCTTAGCAGAGTTGCGCAGAGAATTTCAGTCCAAAGTGATATTTCGGTGGTGGTGCAGTTTGCGAAATGGTTAACCACCAAGGCCACGAAGGTACACGAAGGAAACATCCGAGACCGAAGGCCTTAGTGATACTTGGTGTCCTTGGTGGTTCAAATCTCTTGTCGCCTGCATCGCGAAACTGAGCCACTACCTGATATTTCGGTGGTGGTGCAGTTTGAAATCCACACGGGGTAGCTCCATGAACCGCCCTGTGGGAGACTAAGGACATGAAGCGACCAGAATTGACCGACGTGGGGTGGCTTGGACCAAAGTACGAAATGGATAGCGCCAGTCATCACTTTGGCAAGTGCTCTGAGTGCCATGAGATCATCTGCGTCGAAAAGGTCGTGACAGATACACAGAATACGCAACCAGCAACCACTGAAATGCTCAATAAAGCGTTCCGCACACACGTTGAGCTGAAACACTCCGAGGATCTCAGCCAGCCGCTGCCCGGATCGTGAGAGAAGCTACGGAAAACAAGTGGCGGTCATTCTCCGATGGAATATCGGCGCCTGAACTTTTGCTCAAACGCTCCCCTCGGCAACGGATTCAGCAAGGAATTGGAGAATCACGGTCATGCTGTAGCGCTGTACTTCATGCGCTACAACTTTTGCCGGCTTCACAAGACTCTCCGCGTGACGCCGGCAATGGAAGCCGGACTGACAGAGCACGTCAGGGAGATTGAGGAGTTGATTGACCTTTTGGGGATTGACACGATCCCCTGATCGAACGGCACCACTACCGATATTTCGGTGGACGTACGCCCGCTTAATCCTATTGCGAGTCGGCCAGCGTGGGCACAACCGCCGTGTCCACCGTTGCCGGATCGTCTCGCAGCTTGAGGTAGAGCGTTTTTCCTTTCATTGGCGGGATGAGAAGAGTGGCCTCGGCAAAGCCATCGGGAACTGTGACCGAATTGGTGAAGTCGGGGTCGGAACTCACCTCGTCAATCAGGAAGAGTTTATCGCCGCTCAGAGTGCATTGCCTTTCCCGTCCGGGCACACAATGCACGCCTTTAAGAGTGGGGACGCGCACTAAACTGATGAGCGGCTGCCAGTCTCCTTCCACACCGTCCGCCGTCACCGGACGGAACTTCAGAGGCCCGAAGGCCGAAGGGCCAAGCAGCTTCATGGGGTCAAGCACGGCAAATACCGTCTTGGAATCCTGCAGGGTAAGATTGCCGTCTTTGAAGCTGAGCAGGACCCGGAACGACTCGTCGGCGGTAGCTACTTCTACCTTTTCAGTCGGGGGAAATGCATCAGGCACCTGGGTCTTGAGGAAGAAATTGAGACGCGCCTCCTGAGGCAGCTCACCGGAATCGCCGAGACGGACTAGCGACGCGGGCACGGACCGGTCGTATTGCACGCTCTTGCTCATCACGCTCACGCTGGGACGGCGCGGCGCGACCGTCGATTTCAGGTCGAGGACGCGACCGTCTTTCAGTGTGACGTGGAGGAGGATCGCCTCGTCCGGCTGCAACAGGGCGCTGGCGGCGGGGTCCTCGGCAACCAGAGTCAATTCATCCTGCTGATTGGCGCGGGAGACGGCCTCTGGGTTGAAGCGCACACTGCCGGCGTCGAGTTCCAGAACCTGATCGAGGCGAGTACCCTTGAGCATCCCGTTGGCGTCGCCGGCATGGATCGTAAACGCGTCCAATCGGCCCGCTTCGGCATAGGTGTGAAGGAGAATCTCATCGGCTTCGCGCAAGCCGAACTTTTTCACCGTCATGGTTAACAATCCGGCAGACGATTCTTGCAGCCCGACTCGCACTTCGAGTTCGTCGGATTTCGCAATCTTCCACTCCGCCTTCAGTTGCTTGCCCTGGTCGTCGTGCAATAGTACTTCCCTTACGCAGCAGGCGTCCGCACTCTGCAGGTGGAGCCTGTCTTCCCTTCCCACGATGAGAGCGCTGGCATCTTTCGAAGCAACAATCCACTGCCCGGGGCTCGAAGTTCGCAGACGGAAGCGCGGCCCGTCGAAGGGCCGGAAGCCCCAACTTCCGCGCAGAATACCAACCATTTCCGCATCCGAAGCGTCGGCGTGCATCGCCTGCGTGTCAACCACGAATCCGCCGCGCGCGGGATCAGCCTGGACTGGGAGATCGATTCCCGAGCCTGACTTGGTCTCCACATGAAGCACAAAGTTGTGCGCCAATTCCGTTGCGAAGGCAAGGGGCGCGCTGTCCACAGGCAGTACGAGTGCAGGTGTGTCGGCGCAGAAAACCTGGGACGCGTCCACCGCGCGCAGCGCAGGCGGTGGCGTCGGGCGAACAGGTGGCAAACCGACGACCAACACCGATTTGGGGTTGCGGAACGACGGAGGGTTGTTGAGCCGCAGATTGAGTTCGTCCTGCTTGGGCAAGGCCAGCGCGGGAATGTACTGATATTGCGCGGTGTGGGTTGTACTCAAAATCCTGGCTACATCCACCACGGCGCCAATGTAGGGGCTGTAATATCCATTGCGGGCCGTGGGTGTGGAACTGATCTGAGCCAACAGGTCGCTGGAAGCTCCCGAGGTCAGAGTTGCAGCCATCGTCTGGCTGTGAGCGTCGTCCAGCACCAGTTGATCGGTATTCTGGGTGAGACATGGCACCTGCTGCGCGCTGGGCTTGTCGAAGCACTGCTGCTCGATGCGGATATTCAAGCTGCGCGCCAGCAGCGTGGTGCGAGCTTTCAGTTGCTCCGGATCGGTTGTGGACGTCTCGCGAACGACCTCCAGATACTTCTCCAGGCGAGCTCGATCGAGGCTGGCTTGTTCAAGATCCTGAGCAGCGCGCACGAAGGCTCCCGGCTTGCCCCGAACCGCGCTCCGCAGCGTGCTGAAGGCTCCGCCGGTGTCGGGGGCCAGCAATACGAGGGCTTCCTCGGCGCCCTCGGGCACGGTTACGTAAACACCTTCCTCGTGCACCGGTCTGCTCCAAGCCTCCACCCGCGTAAACCAGGAATCCGGTGGAGGATTGGTGGCGCCACGCAGAAAAGCAACAACCATCACGTAATGCACCGACTGGCTGTCGGGCAGATCAGGATGCACCCAGAGCCGGTCGCCCGCCTGCAGGCTCGGCACCTCGGAGATGGGGAGAGTCTCGCCGTCTCGTCGCACGCGCACTTCGACGTTCGGGCCCACCAGATCGAATGCGGCAGTCTCGGCTAGCGCGAAGCCGGCCAGCATGAGCAAGCAGGTAAATATGATGACGGGAACTGCTAACCGATTACTACGGGAATATGAGATGAGTCCGGACAAATGCCTTGGCCCCCTAATGCGCCTCTTCTTTTGCAACCAGCAATTACATTTTAATATGCTGGCACCATCCCTTGATCCCGCAATGCGGCAATTTCGATTTCTGGCGGCGCTTCGACGGGCGCGATGGTTCTCTCCTCCGCTATAAAACCAAGAACGAACGGCTACTAAATGCCCATCAAATAGCGCTTGACAGCCTACGGGTAGAGTCCTAGAATCCACCAACGAGAGCGAGCGCTCGTCTTGGTAAGGGAGGCAAATCGATGCCGAGGCTTTTGGACAACACCGTCGTCAAGAACAAACTCAAGATCGAACGCGCCGCGCAAAAGCTCTTCACCCGGCAGGGATTTCACGGCACGACCGTCCGGGAAATCGCCCGCAGCGCCGGTGTATCCATGGGTAAGCTCTACCTCTACTACCCGAACAAGGAAGACATCTTCATCGGCCTGGTGCAGCACATGGAGCAGAACATGGAGGCCCTCCGACAAAAAGAGATTCTTCCCCTGATGCAATCGCCCGATCCGGAGTCACTGAAGAAGCTGGGAATGGCCGTCGGCCGCGTCGTCTCGGAGAATCTCGACTACTGGCGGCTGATGTATGTCGACGTCGTCGAGTTCCGTCATAAGCACTTCATACACAGCTACCGTGAAGTCGCCGGAGGTCTGCGGACCTATTCGGCGGCCTTGTTTCAAAAGGCGCCGATTCCCTTCCCCAGTGATGTGAAACCCGGGGTTGCCTATGTCAGTTTGTACATGCAGTTTGTAACGCATTTTCTGGTGGAGAACCTCTTCGGCGCCAAGCGCTATCTGGGCGTGAGCGACGAGGAAGCTGTCGATCAGTTTGTCCGTCTGTACACGCGCAGCCGGAAGGGCCGGACTGCGAAGCGGTAATTGCGGCACACGGAGGAACTATGCGAATGCGAACATTTGCGACGCTGCTGGCGGCCGCCAGCATTTTCTGTTTCATGACACCGATGATCCAAGCGCAGACGGCCACCACCGGGCAAATTGTGGGCGTGGTGACGGATCCCAGCGGCGCCCTCGTAGCCGGCGCGAGAGTGGTCCTGACCAGCGATGCCGGCGTGCGGCGCGAAGCCCAAACCGGCGGCAACGGGCGTTACACGTTTCCCCTGCTCGATCCAGGCGTTTATCGGACCGAAGTGACCCTCAGCGGATTCGCCTCGATCAAACTGGAAGGCATCAGCGTTAAGATCACGGAAAGCTCGGTCGTTGACGTTGCCCTCAAGGTGGCGGGTGCGCCGACCACGGTTTCGGTGACGGGCGAATCGCCGCTGGTGCAGACGGAAAGCTCGGCCCGCGGCACCGTCATCGATGAGAAGGAGATCGACTCGCTGCCGTTGCCGACCCGCAACTTCCAGCAATTGTTATCTATGACAACTGGAACCTCGGGCTCTCTCCAGAACTCCTCTGAGTTGGGGCGGGGCGATGTTGCTGTGTACGTCAACGGCCAGCGCGCTCTTTCTAACAACATGATCATCAACGGCGTGGATGCGAATTCCATCGGCACGGGCGAGAACCCAAATCTTTCTGTCCCGTCCATGGATTCGCTCCAGGAATTCATCGTGCAAACCAGCATGTACGATGCCTCCGCTGGCCGTAGCGCGGGTGGCAATGTGGCCGCCGTCACCAAGTCGGGCACCAACCGGCTCCATGGCGATGCCTACGAGTTCCTGCGGAATACCGTTTTGGATGCCAACAATTTCTTCCTGAACGGAGAGGAAGGACCGGTCACGGCCAGGCCCGCTTACAGGCGCAACCAGTTTGGCGGCACGCTGGGCGGTCCATTGCTGAAGGATCGTGCCTGGTTTTTTATCTCCTATCAGGGTACCCGCGAAACCAATGGCACCTCGCTGACCAACTCGCTCTCCACGATGTTCCTGCCGAACTATTTGGGACCGCAGCGCGATTCCGCATCCCTCGCCAACCTTTCATTGTGCTACAACCCAGGGTTCTTTGGGTACGTTGATCCAGTGGCCATAGCCGCTCTGCAAGCTAAGCTTCCCAACGGGCAGTACATGATTCCTTCGGCCCCTGGCATTGCTACTACCGGCGTTGACACTACCGGCGTGGTCTGTCCAACTGGGCCGACGACTCCGCCAGGGCCGACGAGTTGGAAGAATCCTGGCACTGTCCTTGCGACCATTCCTTCCAACTCAACCTACAAAGAAGACCAGTTCAACACCAATCTGGATGTCAAGCTGACGCAAGCAAACCGTTTCTTTGCCAAATATTTTCAAGCGTTCAACCGGGAGAATCAGGCGATCTACAACCAGTTTGGCGATGGCAACGCGCTGCAGGCGCCAGGCTGGCCGACTGAGGAAGACATCTACCAGCGCGTGCTTTCGGCAGGCATACAGTCGGTGATCTCGAGTCATTTGCTGAACGAATTCAGGTTCGGCTGGAGCACGATATACGGCCCTGGCAAGCCTTCTACACCAGTCACCTCAGCCGATTTAGGAATTGCGTCCCCGTTGAGCAGTTTGTTCCCCAGCATGCCGACGATGTCCTTCACCAACATGTTCACGCTGGGGCCGTCTCCGCTTGGCATCACGTACGCTGCGACCAACACTTACCCCGTCAGCGACACGATGACGTGGACGAAGGGGCGGCACACCCTCAAATTCGGTGGCGAATACAAGCGGCAAGAATTGGATGCTCCCTATTTCGATGTATTTCCCAATGGCGAACTGTTCTACCTGGGCGTGTTCACTGGCAATCCTTTCGAGGATTTTCTAGCCGGGCTCACTGGCCTGTCCGCAATCGGCTCTGGAACTAACAGCCTCCATAACCGCGCCAATGACCTTTCGGCTTTCTTCCAGGACGACTGGAAGGTTACCCCCCGCCTCACGCTAAACCTTGGACTGCGCTATGACTATTTCGGTCCCACCACAGAAACCCATGGCCACTTTGTCGGATTCGATCCGTCGGAGGCCACGACTGTAGGTCTGCCTGCAACGTACATTTTCGGAGGCTGCGGCGGCGCGGCCACGTGCGGTTCGATCGTCACTGGCGGTTTCGTCCAGGCCGGCAATGGAAACTTGCCCGGATTTCCCAAAGGCAGCGACGGGTTGGTGAATTCCAACTACAAGAACTTCGGGCCGAGGGTGGGCTTCGCTTACCTACTGACGGATAAGGGCGACATTGTCCTGCGCGGAGGTTATGGAATCTTTTACGACCGGCCGAACATGCGGTTGTATAACAGCCAATTGTTCAACATGCCTTACGAAATGCTGGCCGCTGAGCTATTCACCCCGAACGAGAATCCATTTGTGCAAGTTCCACTGCCCAGCCAGTTCCCGCTGACTGTCAGCGGCAGTCCCGGCACCTTTGCTTGTAATGGACAATCCTGCGGATATCCGGCCATCCTGCCCTACACATCCTATTTTTACGGCCCCCAGACTACTCCGGTTCCGGCCACTGGGATCTATCCGGACCTGCATGACTGGAGCATCCCCTATGCCCAATCGTTCAACCTTGGGGTGCAAACCAGCTTCGCCAACAACTGGATGCTGGACTTGGGATACGCCGGTTCGCTGGGGCGCAAATTCCCGCGGTTGTTCTCGTTCAACCAAGCGGTTACGCCGGCGGCCGTGCTGGGCACGTACGCGGCGGGCAGTCTAGGTGGACCTTTCTTCCCAGGCTTCGGCAATCTAACGGCCCCCGGATTGGGCAGCTTCCTGATGGAGAGCAACTCTAACTCAAATTACAACTCCCTGCAGGCAAGTCTCAAAAAGCGCTTCTCCCACGGCCTACAAATGCTGCTCAGCTACACTTGGCAACACTCACTTGATTATTACTCTGGGAGTGACGTCAGCGACGTCACACTGCTCCCGGGCGACATGGTCAACGAACAGCATAACTATGGTTCTTCGGATTTCGACCGGCGGCATCGCTTCGTCGGGAGTTACTTATATAGTCTGCCGGACACCTATCACGGCAGCTCCGCTTTCGCGAAAAAGCTGGTGAACACTTGGAGCGTGTCCGGAATCGTAACCTTGCAATCCGGGGTTCCGTTCTCAATCTACGGCCAAGATGCCGCGTTTGAGGCAACCATGGCCGACCTGGCGTCCGGCCGAACGCTCCAATCCGCGATCAAGAGCGGCGATGTGAAAGACCGCTTGACGGCCTACTTCGACCCGACAGCCTTTGTGCAGCCCTCGGCGTTCGGGGACTTCGGACAGTTAGGAAGGAACATCATCCGCGGGCCGAAGCAGATCGACACCGACCTCTCCATCATCAAGTCCATACCGGTGACGGAAAGCCAACGGCTAGAGTTTCGGGCCGAGTTCTTCAATCTGTTCAACAACGTGAATTTCGCTAACCCCGTCAACATAATTTCTCCCTCGGTGAACTTTGGGTCCATCGTGTCAACCACCACGGGGCCCAGAGTGATTCAGTTTGCGCTGAAGTACACGTTTTAGGAGACGCATGAAAGACACAGGTCTGCGCGGGAAGGTTGTCGTGGTAACTGGCGCCGCAGCGGGAATCGGCCTCGCCACGGCGCGGCGGTTCGCGGGCGAAGGCTGCCGGGTGGCGGCATGGGATGTGAACGATGCTGGGCAGGACGAGTTACTACGCGAACTGTCCTCGTTTGGGGGAGAGGCGCTCTTCCGCAAAGTCAGCGTCTGTAGTGACGGCGATGTCGAGGCTGCCGTCGCGGAAGTTGTCGCACGGTGGGGCGCGGTGGATGTGCTCATCAATAACGCGGGCATCACGCGCGACTCGCAGTTTGTTAAGTGGAAGGATGGCGCCGTTGCCGGTACGATGACCGATGATGCGTTCGATTCGGTCGTCTCGGTCAATCTCAAGGGCGTCTTCCTGTGCTCGCGAGCGGTCGTGCCGCATATGATCCGCAAAGGTTCGGGCGTGATCCTCAATGCCTCTTCGGTCGTGGGCCTGTATGGAAATTTCGGCCAGACTAATTACGCCGCCACCAAGGCGGGAGTTATCGCGTTTGCGCGGACGTGGTCGCGTGAATTGGCAAAGTACAACATCCGCGTGAACGCCGTCGCTCCCGGCTTCATCGCCACCGAGATGGTACAGAAGATGCCGGAGAAGGTCGTCCAGAACATGGTTTCGCATACGCCTCTCGGCCGCATGGGAAAGCCTGAGGATGTTGCCGAGGCTTACGTTTGGCTGGCCTCCGATGCGGCATCGTTCATTACCGGGACCGTGCTGTCGGTGGATGGCGGATTAGTATTGGGGACCTAGCTTATAGCCATCTAAGAGGACTTATTCATGACGCGTTACGCAACTATTGTATCGACGGCAAGGTATGTGCCTGAGATAGAAGTGACGAATGACATGCTGCGCGAGCGGTTCAAACATATCCCGGACTTCGTGAATAAGATGGAGGCCAGCAGCGGCATCAAGACACGTTGGCACGCCCCCGAAAACTGGGCGACCAGCGATGTCGCTCTGCCCGCAGCCAAGCTCGCGATTGAGCGCGCCGGCAAGAAACCCGAGGATGTCGATCTGATCATCCTCGGCACCGATTCGCCGGACTACATAACCCCTGCCACCTCGGTCGTACTGCAGCATAAGCTGGGCGCAAAGAATGCCGGAACGTTTGATGTCGGCTGCGCCTGCGCTTCGTTTCCGACTGGACTTTCCGCGGCTGCGGGAATCATCGCCGCCAACCCGGGGACCAAGACGGTGCTCGTTGTCGGCGTGTATCTCATGCATAAACTCACGTCGGCTGCCGATCCCATGGTCTTCTTCTATGGAGATGGCGCTGGCGCGGCGGTGCTCGAACCTGCGGCTTCGCCGGGCTTTATCTGTGCGGCATTTCGCGCTGACGGCTCCTATCACGACTATTGGGGAATTTATTCCGGCGGCACCTTCGAACCGGCGAGTGAGGAATCCGTTAAGGCGGGGCGCACCGCGTGCACGATCAAGAACCGCTATCCTCCGGAGTTGAACGAGGAGACGTGGCCGATCATCGCGCAACGGCTCGCGAAGGACGGCGATTTCGATCTGCGCGAGGTCGATTGCTTCATCTTTACCCAAGTGCGGAAGCCCACGATCGAACGCGTGATGGAGCGACTCGGAGTACCGGCGGAACGCGCGCATACGATTATGGAACAGTATGGCTACACTGGCTCCGCCTGCGTCGGGATGGCACTCGATCACGCGATCGAGCAGGGCAACGTGAAGTCCGGCAGCCTGGTCGTGATGGTCGGTTCCGGAGTCGGATACAATCAGGCGGGCTGCGCGTTTCGTATGCCGTAGCCAGCTTCCGGACTTGACTTCCACCAAGCGGCTGAGAGGAGCGGAATGGGCCTGGCCATCAACATTATGCTGGTGGTGATTTTTGCGGCAGTTACCGCTCTGATTGTCTTCTTCATTCTTTTCTTTTTGCGGCCTATCGCCATGACGGTCCGGTTACAGAGAACCGCGCTTCGCCGCGCGGGTCTTCGGAAGACGAAGTTTACGACCACGGTCGGAGAACAGATGGTATGGCATGGCGGCGCCGGACCCTTGGTAGTGTTACTGCATGGCGCGGGCGATCAAGCGGGGACATGGAATAAAGCGGCGCCCGAACTGAAGCACCACTTTCAACTGGCGATCCCGGATCTTGCAGGCCATGGCGAGAGCGAGCCGGCTGAGGGGACGCTGAGTTTGGGCACCCTGTTCGCAGCGCTGGAGCAGTTGCTCGATGCGAATCCATGGCGAGACGCGCCGATGATGCTCGCCGGGAATTCGCTCGGAGCCTGGATGGCAATGCTTTATGCTCAGAAATACCCGCAGCGGGTAACACGGGTCGTCCTCATCAATGGCGGCCCCATCAAGAACGCATCGGAGCTTGGCCTTATGCCAAAGGATCGCGAAGAAGCTCGGCGCACGCTCGATGCCGCGCTGGATTCTTCCACGCCTCGGCGGCCAAATTTCGTCCTCGACGATCTGGTTCGGGTGTCGAATACGGGTCCGATTTCTCGGTTGCTGGCCGCCGGCGTAGGAGATATGTCGAAATACCTGCTCGAAGACAAACTGGCAGGCTTCGAGCTGCCGGTCGATCTTATCTGGGGCGCCTCTGATCGCCTCGTCCCGCTGGACTATGCGAAGAAACTGCAGTCGCAGCTTCCACAGTGCACGCTTACGGTCATTGAGCATTGCGGCCATACGCCGCAGCTCGAGCGACCCCGGGAGTTGACGCGTGTCTTGTTGCAAATTCTCGCGTCAGGAACGCCCAGCGGTTCTGTCGCTGCACATTCGGTTACCAGGCAGCATGGGGAAAACCCGTGATCAGCGGCGATATCCTCGGAGAGCGCGCGCGTCTTAGCCCAGACACGGTTGCATTGATCGACGTTTCCACACGACTACATTTCACCTATGGTGAACTCAATCGGCGGGCCTTGCAGTGTGCGCGAGTCTGGACCGATCTCTGCTCTCTGCGCGCCGGGGATCGCGTCTGCATCCTTTCCGAAAATCGGGTTGAATACGTCGATGCCTTTTGGGCGGCGGGCAAATCCGGTATCATCCTGGTGCCGCTCGGAACGCGCAGCACCGCTCACGAGCTGCACCAGATACTCGCGGACTGCGGACCGCGGTGCCTCATGTACTCCGCACGGTACGAGAAGCTCGCGAATGAGCTTCAGCAGCTCATGGCCTTCGAGCACTTCATAAGTCTGGATGCGGAGGACGAGAGCCCGAAGGCAATGAGTTATGCCACGGCTATCGATCGGGTTCATCCAGATCCGTTCTCAACGAGACTCCAACCCGAGGATATTTTCTGCCTGCTCTATACCAGCGGCACTACCGGACGGCCGAAGGGCGTGATGATTCCACACCGGCAGATCGCATGGAACGCGTATAACACAGTAATCTCCTGGCAATTGCGGCAGAGTGACCGAGTCCAGGTTTACACGCCCATGTATCACGCCGGCGGTCTCACAGTGTTTATGACCCCGCTGTTCGCCATCGGGGGCAGCATCGTTTTGCACGATGGCTTCGATGCGGCTGAAATTGTGCAGGCTTTCGGAGACTACGAGTGCACCATTCTTTTCGGCGTACCGACGATCTTCAAAATGCTGCTCGATTCGCCAGGGTTTGCTTCGCTCGATTTCAGCCATCTGCGCTGGTGTGCCAGCGGAGGCGCTCCCCTCCCGTTACAACTTCTCCGGGCTTACCAGGAGCGCGGACTGATTTTTCGGCAAGGCTATGGGCTAACCGAGGTGGGCGTGAACTGCTTTGCCATCAGCGACGAGGACACTCCGCGCAAGCCTGGTTCGATTGGTAAGCCGATGATGTTCACGGAGGCGAAGCTCGTCGATCACAAGGGTGATCATGTTGGCGGGCTTGAGGCTGGCGAACTGTGCCTGCGCGGGCCGCACGTTTGTCGGGGCTATTGGGACAATCCTGCCGCGACCGCCCAGGTGCTCGACGCAGAAGGATGGTTTCACACCGGCGACTTGGCGCGATGTGACGAAGATGGGTTCTTCTACATTGCAGGCCGCTCCAAAGACATGATAATCAGCGGCGGCGTCAACATTTATCCGGCGGAGATCGAAAAGGAGTTACTCGAGCATCCGGCCATTGCCGAGGTTTCCGTCATGGGGACGAGCGACGAGAAGTGGGGCGAGGTTCCAGTCGCCTTCGTTGCGCTGAAACCAGGCGCGAACATTGGCGATCTGGAACTGATTGAGTTTCTTCGTCCCCGAATCAATAAAATCAAACTGCCCCGGCAAGTCATCTTTATAGAAGCGTTGCCCCGCAATGCGTATGGTAAGGTCCTGAAACTCGAACTCAGGGACCAACTGCCGAATCCCAATTCTGCTGTCATCGGTGGAAGCGACGCTGCCACGCCGGAGCGATAGTCATTATAAGAGGTGCATTTATGAAGCGCATTTACATCGCCGCCTATCATCAATCGAAATTCGGGAAACTCATGGGCATGTCTGTCCCCGAGATTCTTAGCCGGGCCGTTACGGAGACATGTGCGGAGATCAAAGTGGAACCGTCCGCGCTCGATGTTGGCTCCGTGGGGGCGGTTTGTAATATCTCCCTCAACCAGCAAGGGCTGCTTGCGGGGCTGGTGGCGGACATTCCGGGACTCGCCGGTAAGCCGATCGAATCGGTTGAAAATGCGTGCGCCTCCGGGGGGCAGGCCGTCCTCTCGGTCATACAGAAACTGCAAGTCGGATGGGGCGATACGGGGATTGCGATCGGCTACGAAAAAATGCGCGACGCCGAAGGCAAGATGGATGGCAAACTCATCGGCCAGGCGCTGGGGTATTTCTCGCATCCCGCCGAACGCGAAGGCAAGGTATACATCTTCCCCCACCTTTTTGCGGAGGTGATGGAGTGCTATCTCAAAGTGCATGGCATTCCCGAAGAACACCTGGCGCAAATTGCCGTGACAGAGTATGCGAACGCCCGTCACAATCCCTATGCGCAGATGCGCAACGTCGAGCTTACGGTCGAACAGGCGATGCAGATCGGCGGTATCAATCGCTACATCGTCGAAGGGTTGCCGCTCAAGACTTACGATTGTTCGCAGATCAGCGACGGGTATGCCGCGCTTATCCTCGCGACTGAGGAAGGACTGGCAAAGCTCGGCGTCGACAAGCGTGACTGCGTCGAGATTGCAGGGTACGCGCAGGCGACCGATCCACTCAAGAAGTCTGGCCGCGATGTGCTTCGTCCCGCGGGTGCGATCAAGGCAATGAAAGGCGCTTACCAGATGGCGGGAGTCACGCCGGACGATGTGAAGGTCGCCGAGATCCACGATTGTTTCACGGTCATGGGAGCGCTGGGCACGGAAGTTTTAGGAAAAGCCGAGTACGGCAAGGGCGCACAGTATTGGGTCGACGGAAAGGCTGCGGTCGATGGTGAATGTGGCATCAATACCTCCGGCGGACTGATTGCGAAAGGCCATCCGATTGGCGCAACCGGGGTCGCGATGCTGGGATGGTGCGCGTGGCAATTGCTGGGCAAGGTTCCACAACCGTTGCAGGTCAAGGGCGCCAATGTTGCTGCGACGTTTAACATAGGCGGACCCATTTGCGCCTCTGTGTGCACGGTGTTAAAACGATAAATCGGGCGCGAACCTCTTTCAGGAGCCTGAAAGCGGCAGTTTCCGATATGAGTCGGAAATCCCAGGCAAAATAGCCCCCTCCGGGGAAACGCGGCCGCGGGTCGATTCCCGGACGATCAGAGTTGGCGCCACCCGCACTATAGAAGGCTTTCTCGTCACCTTGCCTTCAATGCGGTCCATCAAAAGAGTAGCTCCACGCGCGCCAATCTCGTAACCGGGTTGGGACACCACGGTGAGTCTTGGATGAAATGAACGATCTCCGGCAACGTCATCAAAGTTAGCGATCGCAACCTCTTCCGGACAGCGCACCCCAAGCTCTTCAAAGGCCTGAAGGACGCCCAACGCCATGACCCCGTTGGAAACCAATATCGCGGAAGGTCTCGCGCGCCGCAGCAGAAGATCCTTGGCCAGCAGATACCCGGAATTCTCGCGAAAGTCACCCTCGAGAATAAATTCCTTCGAGACTGCAATCTTCGCTTCTCGCAGTCCGGCTTCGTAACCTCGAAGGCGCTCGCGTGCAACTCCCAACTCGAGCGGCCCCGTGATGATTGCAATACTCCGATAGCCAGTCCGTATGAGGTGACGCACGCAGTCTTGCGCGCCGCGAACATTGTCCAACAGGACGGCGTCAATTTTTATACCAACAGGAACTCGGTCCAGACACACGATGGGAATACCGGATTCGATTGCTTTCCGAATATGGTCGATGTCCTTCCCGCGGGTGGCTACGAGCAGTATCCCGTCCACTCGGCGGGAGCGGAGAGCTGACACGACCCGGCGCTCGCGCTCCATTTGTTCGTCGGTATTCGCCGCCACCAGAAGAAAGCCGCGTTCCAGAGCCATGTCCTCGGCGCCCCGCAGCACTTGCGGGAAGAAAGGGTTGGTGATATCGGGGAGTACCATGCCCAACATAAACGTCTGGTTCACCTTCAGGCTGCGAGCAATCTCATTGGGATGAAAATCAAGGTCGTGAATCGCGGCCTCGACCCGCGCTCGCAACGCGGGACTCACTCGCACAGTTCCCCGAATGACGTTAGAGACTGTTCCTGTCGATGCTCGAGCCCGTTTCGCTACCTCTACTATCGTTGCCATAATGTCTAATGAAGAGTTCGACCTGGGCTGTTAGGTGTTCCTAACCGCACTGTTATAGTTTGCCATATATGAACGTATTTATAACTGGTCATTCCCTTGGAATCCAGCTGAGCAACCCACTTCTAAACCAGAGTTAACGCCAGCTTTATAACCGAAGCAGGTGGAATTTGAATCGTGACCGTCTTTCCCGTCGATGACACGTCTTTCCGCTGAGGAATTACTTCATTTCGCTGATCGAAAGTGTTACGAGCGTGCAGGTCGGAACTGGTAAGCACGGTCGCCGTTCCCGACCTTATATCCGCGCCGCGAACTGTGATTTCCGTCTCCCGGGTTTCGCTGACGTGCGGGTTGACGACCGTCAGCACCAAGTCCTTGTCGCGCAGGGATGCGGAACTCGCCAATCCCCAAAAAGAGGCCGGCTTGCCATCGCGCACATAGCTGGCCATAGGCACCGAAACGATGGTCCGCACTGCCTGACCGTCCTGGTGCGCGGCGTACATTCCGAAGACATGGCCCACCGGAGTTACGCAGAACTTATCTTCGTTTGCAAGGAAAAGACTGTTCAGGCAATTAATCAGCTGTGCTGGACTCGCCAGGGCGACTTTGTCCGCATGCCGGTTGAAGATATCAAGCGTCATGGCGCTGAACACAGCGTCCCTAAGCGTGGGGACCTGCTCCAGCAAGTTACTCGGAGTAAGCTGACTGCCCGGGCGATACCACGGGCCCCATTCGTCAACCACCAGTTTGACCTTGTGATCAGGATCGAACTCCCGCATCGCTTGCCAGTGACCTTCGATGAGCAATTCCAGCCGGTTCCCTTCGCGCAATACTTCGTACCAGTCCTGGACATCGAACTTAAGCGCGTCGCCCTTGCCCTCATCCCAGTCCTCAGTACGCCCCCGGCTCAGGTTCCAGGAGTAGTAATGGAGCGCCCAACCGAAGATAGAGCCAAATAGGCCCTTATCCTTGCGAGCGATCTCCTCAAAGAATCCCCGCGTCCATTGCCATTCATCCGTATTGGGGCCAGACGCAATGAACGACAGCGGCTTCCCGTATTGCGGCACCCAAGTGGCATAGCGGCGGAACTCGACGGCATATTCCTGGGCGGTAAAATTGCCGCCGCATCCCCAGGATTCATTTCCCACTCCCCAGTAGCGGACGTCATAGGGTTCGGCGGAGCCTGCGGCAGCGCGAGCCTCCGACAGCGTCGTACTTCCAGCAGGCGAGTTGCAGTATTCCACCCAGCGATAGAACATCTCCGCCGGCAAGCTGCGGACATTGGCCGCCAAATAGGGCTGACAGCCGACCGCCTTGCAGAAGCGCATGAACTCATCCGTGCCGAAGCGGTTGGACTCATAGCGATGATTGGCGGGAGAAGCGCTCGTCTCGGCCTCCTCCCAAAAATTAGTTCTTCGCGGACGCTGCTCCACCGGACCGACTCCATCGCGCCAGTCGTAACTGTCCGCAAAACACCCGCCGGGATAGCGCACCACGGGAGCCTTGATCTTTCGCATTTCGTCGACAAGGTCTTTGCGGATGCCCTTGATGTTTGCGATCTTCGAGCTTTCGCCGACCCACACGCCATCGTAGATCACTCCGCCAAGGTGCTCGAGAAAGTGTCCGTAGATATTCGGAGAGATGGTGCCCAGGACTTCTCCGAGCAGGACCTCAATACGAGAATCGGCTGGGCTCGATCCAATTACGCCCGACAACCTCGCAGGTCTCCCAAGAACGAACGCTACTGCGCCCATCGCGCTGTTGCGCACGAACTCCCGTCGTCCAATCATGATCGTGCCTCCACTCGTATCGATGAAGCGTGGCTACAAGAAAGTGCGGCTCCAGAGCAGGGGATCTCCGTGGTTCGCGGGGAATCCATTGCGACTCCCCGGAATTGCTCAGAAAATAAACTTCAAGCCGAATTCTCCGATCCGTCCGTTATGAACTCCACTGGGGTGCAGGAAATTACTGGGGACCTCTCCATTGTCGCTATTTCCATTCACGCAATCGTTGGAGCCAGAGTTCGTCGATCCGGTGTCCGTCACATAGCCACAAGTGGTGTTGTTTATGCCAGTCCATTGCGGATGGTTGAAAACGTTGAAACCCTCGGCGCGGAACTCTAATGCTTTCGATTCCCCTACTTTGAAGCGCTTGAACAATCCCATATCAAAATTGAGCCGGCCCGGTCCGATCAGAGAATTGCGCCCCGAGTTGCCAAACGTGAGACCTGTGGGTTGCACGTAAGCTCCGGGATTGTAAAGCAGCGGACCATACACAACGCCGGGTACCAGGTCGAAGTGTGGCTTGGGGCCGTGCGGGTTCCCGACAATATCGGCAAAGGAGCCCGAACCCGCGTCATTTGAGACCCCAGCGTTGTCATAATCACCGCCATTAAGAATGCTGACCGGTTCGCCAGTCTGCGCGGTGGTGATGCCCGATAGCTGCCAACCTCCGAGCAGCGATCCCTTTAAGCCCGTTGAGTGCTGGAAAATCGGCAGATTGTAGATGTAGCTGACGGTAAAAATGTGACGCTGATCGTAGTTGGAGCTGGCGTAATAAGAATTCAGCTTGTAGGAATCGACAAACGTGGTGTCATACCGGTCGGAAGAATTGTCAATCGAGTGACTATAGGTGTATGCGAGCGTGAGCTGAAGTCCACCCGCATTCCTCCTGCCGGAGACTTGCAGCGCGTTGTAGTTGGAGACCCCTCCGCCGATAATGCCATAGATCGCGTCGTAACCCGCATAGGGGCGGTAATAATCTGAATCGGCGCCGCATGCGACGTTGAGATTGATTAGAGCCTGACCGGTGACTGGAGTTCCATTGTCGAGGTAGTTATAGCCGTTCGATACATTGTCACAGTCTGGGCCGGAGATGATTTGCCCCGGCAAAAATGGGTTCTGACTGGCGGGGGTGGAATGAATCTGATTGCCATCCAGTTGCCGTGAGAGATGAGTGCCTTTGCTACCAACATAAGCCACAGTCAACAGCGTATTGCGTGCCAACTCGCGCTGGATATCGAGATGGTATTGCTGGACATAAGGCCATTGCGTCTCGGTTGTAATGGAGGTGATGGTCAATGGATATATCAACGGTCCGCCACCTTGCGCCGCACCGCCAATGTTGGAGTATCCCGATATAAATAACTGCAGCGACTGAAGGAGGAGAGGAGGATTGCCTTCGAGCGACTCGGTATTGGCATCGTTTCCGTTCGCATGTTCGAAGAAGATTCCGTAGCCTCCGCGAATCGCCGTTTTCCCATCTCCTTTCGGATCAAACGCGAAACCGATCCGCGGCGCCGGATTGAATAGGTGATCGGACATGCAACTTCGGTGCACTCCGTTATAACCGCAGTGCACCATTCCGGTCATGTTGCTGACGCTTTGTCCGGAAGGGAAATCCAGCGCCCCAGTATCCGGATCGATAATGGGAGCGTTGGCTGCGACGTAGGCACTTGGTTCGAAGTTGTAAGCCCGTCCGTAGCGTTCGTAATAGCTGCCATACAGGCTCACTCTCAAGCCCAAGTTCAGAGTCAGCCGCGGGGTCGCGCGCCAGTCGTCCTGTACAAATGGTTCCAAGACCTTGTAGCGGTTGTAGTACTTCACGTTTTGATTCGGTTGATAATAAGAATTAACATATCCGACCAGCATATCCGCGAAACCATTGCCCGTGCTGGACGTCGGTCCTCCGGAAGCGTTCTGCTGATTGAAGGCAACATTCGGATTGGCGAAATATCCGAGCTGCCCGTTGGGTTCTTCTTGCGCGGGCTCGTTCTTTTGGATGGCGGCGAAGTAGGCGCCGAATTGTATGTTGTGTTTACCTTTGCTCCAGGTCAAATTGTCATGGTAGCTATAGGTGGGGTTCGAGTTAGTCCATGGCAAGTAACCTGGATCGACGTTGATCTGGAAGTTTCCAACACCCCCAATACCAAACGATGGAAGCGTTCCGTTAAAGCCATTTTGGAAAATCCCCGGCATGGTCATGGTCGCGGGGCGTTTCCAGGCACTTCCCGTATTGAAAAGGATCAAGTGATTGGCCCCATAGCTGAAGACAAACTCATTCAGCAACGTGGGGGACATGGTGGAGGTCAAAGTCGTCACGATACTGATTCCAGGGCCCTTCAGCGTTCCGCCGATCGACGGCACATTCGTCGTGTCTTGAGTCCATGGTGAAATGGGGAAATCCTGCTGCCATGAATCATGGATGAAGCGGAAATTCGCACGCAATTTGGAAGTGATGTTGTCGTCGACCTTAATCAGTTCCTCATGCCAATTGGCGGGCGAAGAAAACGTGCCGAAAAAATTATGCCCGTGGTTCGGCAGCGGAATATTTGCGACCAGCGGGTTAGTGTTGGCTGGATCCAGCAGATTAGGCGGAAGCGTGTTATTGGGAAAACCGAGATAATAATTATCGTTGTTGGAATCCGTACCTGCCAGGGTGAGTGCGGGACAGTTCGGGGACACCACCTCCATGCCGTAGGGAGTTTGAACGGTGCCCGTGGCGTTCGATCTCACGAATGGCACGTTAACGGCCGGGCAGTCCTCATTGAAGTTTCCGGCCCGTTCCTGCGCGTCAGGGAGGAATTGGCCGGGGTTGTTGTAGACGTACGGGTAATTTTGCCGGCGAAATTCCTGCGACCAAAAGAAAAACAGCTTGTCCTTCTTGATGGGCCCGCCCAGGACGTATCCGAAATCATTCTTGTTGTAGTAGGTTTTCGTCGATCCGGGCAAGTCGAAATAGTTATGGGCGTTGAAGGCGGCATTACGGATGAATTCGAATGCCTCGCCATGGAATTTATTGGTGCCTGACTTAGTCACCGCTTCAATGGTCCCGGATCCGTTGCGGCCATATTGCGCGCCGTAGGTCGAAGTGAGGACTCGAACTTCAGCGAGGGCGTCGATGTTGGGATAGACGTTAATATTGGCATTGCTGCCGCTATCGAGAATTTCGCCACCGTCGATTTCCCAATTGTTAAACTCAGTGCGGCCGCCATTGACGGCATAGGACACACTGCCCTGCGGTCCAACGGTTCCTTCGTCCTGGGTGGTCTGATCGCTGACCCCCGGGATGAGTTTGATGAGCGTGGTGAAATCGCGGCCGTTCAGCTCCAGTTGGCTAATCTGCGCTCCGGTAATCGTACCCGCCATTTCAGAGGACTGGGTCTCAACTTTGCCGGCGGCGTTGCCTTCCACGACAATCTCGCTGGTCACTTTGCCAATCACCAGCTTGGTGTCGACGCGAAGCTTCTCTCCGACTCGAAGAATCACCTTCCTAGCTTCATATTTTTCAAAGCCGGGCGCTGTGATGACGATGTCGTAAGTGCTGGCGCCGAGGCCGCCAACAAAGTAGTTACCGTCGCTGTTGGTGACAGTACTCCGGCGAAAGCCCGTGGTAGGATCGCTCACCGAAACTTGCGCCCCAGCGACCGCTGCGCCGGTGCTATCGACGACAGTGCCGGTGAAGGAGCCGGAGGACTGCGCGAAGAGACGTGCGGAAAGAAAACAAACGCAGAGCAGACGCAATACTGACCAGGATTTCAAATGCATGATCTGTCCCCTTTTGATGGCCTCATACTTTTCTCGCCGGCGAGGACATCCACTTGCTACCTGCATTATTTACATTCGCGCCTCTAGTGGTCTGCCGGCCGATCTCGGGGTGCTTCACTCGAAAAGACACCACGATTCACAACACATTTGAAACGCTTCAAAGCGACTGGCCATCGTGCGGCAAATCGACTTCCGGTGTCAAGCTAAAAAACCCGGCCGACAGACACTACTCGCTCGGTTTGGCTATTTTCGGCGTTTCCATCTCTGCTCAGACAAACTCAAATGGCTGGAACGTGCAGGACAACTGCCCCCGCCCCTTTTGGATGGGGGCTATCGATCGACGATTGCGGGCTTGAATGTGGCGATCAATTGAAAGCTTCCAAAACTGCTTCCGATCGGGCTATACTCGGTGGGCAACACGAGCTCTCATTGAATTATGAATCATTTTCACTGCTTTTTCCGGCGAAGATCACGCCCGCTGGCGATGGCTTTGCCTTGCAGTATGCTCCTCATCTGCTCCCTCGCATTTGCAGGTCAGCCTCCGCAATCCCTGGAACTCTCGCGACCCATTCGATCATGGGAGTTTGTCTCGGCCTTAGGCACTCGCGCCGGAATCTTCGGGACTGAACAAGGAACACTCGAAGCGTGGGTCTATCCGTTAAAAATCCTGAGCGATTTTCATCTGCGGTTCCACGTCGATGGCACCGTCCTGCCCGCGGAAACTCTGGCGCGAACTTTGATTGTTCGCCCTGAGTCCGCCACGATTGTCTACGTCAGCGACGGTTTTTCCGTACGCGAGACTTTGTTTGTCCCCGTGCACGAACCGGGGATCGTAATCGCTCTGGAAGTCGATACAAACCGGCCTCTGGAGATTGAGGCAGTCTTCGATCGCGACTTTCAGCTGGAATGGCCGGGCAACGTCGGGGACACAAGCGGAGAGTGGGATCCTGCCCTGCGTGCCTTCCATTTCGGAGACGAGGCGGGAAGGTTTGAAGCCCTGGTTGGCTCTCCATCCGCTACCAAGACTTCCGAAGAGTACTCGAGCAACTACTTTTCCTCACGCCATGACTCTTTTGTTCTGGGCACGACCGAAAAAGGGACGGACACGAAGCTCATCGTGATGGCCGCGTCTTTCACCGGCCACGCGCCGCTGGCAAGCCTCTACGACCACTTATCGAAGGATTATCCGGAATTGCTGCGCGGCTCCGCCGGATATTACCGGGACTATCTGGCTCGCACCGTGAGCCTTCAGCTCCCCGACACACAAATCGAAAGAGCGTATGACTGGGCGAGGGTGAGCATGTTGCAGGGCGTGGTGCAGAACCCATTCTTGGGGGAAGGCCTGGCTGCCGGATTCGACGTATCGCATGACGACCAGCGCCCCGGTTTCGGCTGGTTCTTTGGCCGGGACTCGGAGTGGACTTCTTTGGCGCTGGATGCGGAGGGCGATTTCTCCACCGCGCGCAATGCCATGGATTTCATCAGTAAGTATCAGCGTGCCGACGGGAAGGTCCCCCACGAAATCTCTCAGAGCGCCAATTTTCTGGACTGGTTCAAGAAAACACCGTTCGCATACGCGTCTGCGGACGCCACGCCTCTCTTCATCATTGCTGTGAACGATTACGTCACGCGCAGCGGCGACGTTGAGTTTGCCCGGCAGAAATGGGACAACCTCTGGAGAGCGTATGAGTTTCTCCAATCCACCCACGATGCGCAAGGACTCGCCCAGAACGCCGGCGTGGGTACCGGCTGGATCGAAGGAGGACCGCTCTATCCGGCGAGGATTGAGCTTTATCAGGCATCATTGGGACTCGAAGCCTTGCGCGCACTTTCTCACCTCGCTCATCTCTTGGGCAAGGAAGATCTCGGCCAGCAACTCGCGCAGACTTTCGAGCGGCAAAAACCGATTTTGGATAAAGCTTTCTGGTCCGATGATAAACAAATCTACACTTATGCCCTTGATGCAAATAGTAACGACAAGAACCGCAAGCGTGTTGACACCCTGAGTGTCCTCGCCGCGGTTCCCATGTGGTTTACGCAGCTTGATGGAGACCGAACTCGAAGTATGATTCGGCAGCTCGCGGGTCCCGACCATCAGGCCGACTGGGGCATGCGAATTCTTTCTTCTCACGACCCCAGCTACGATCCCGGTGGATACCATTTCGGATCGGTGTGGCCGCTGTTTACCGGCTGGGCCTCGGTTGGGGAGTACCGTTATCATCGCCCGCTTCCCGCCTATTCGAACTTGCGCGCCAACGCGTTGCTTACGTTGGATGGATCGCTCGGCCACGTCGCCGAGGTTCTTTCCGGTAAGTACTATCAGACGCTGGCGACAGGATCGCCTCACCAGATCTGGTCGGCGGCAATGGTGGTCAATCCCCTGCTGAGCGGCCTGTTTGGTTTGCAAACCGACGCTGCCAATTGTCATTTGGATTTCGCTCCTCACGTCCCCGCAGACTGGAGCTCGTTTTCCATCAATAACGTGCGCCTCGGCGCGGTGGCATTGAACCTGAATTATGAGAGGACGTCCGCGCGTATTCGGTTGGAAGTACAATCGACCGGTAGCGGACATTGTTCGGTCGAGTTTTCGCCAGGGTTGAGTTTGCGCGCGAACGTTACAGGAGTTCGACTCGATGGCCGTGCGTCGCCGTTTCACGTGGAAGCGAATTCATCGGATCAGCATGTCACCGTGAATATTCCGATTACCGGTGGCCGAAATGTCGTCGAGATTCAAGTGAAGAACGACTTTGAATTGAGCGAGTCGTCGACTCTTCCGACCCTGGGGAGTACAAGCCACGGATTGCGGGTGCTTTCCGAATCGTGGACGCCCAACCGGGATGCTTTAAGCCTTCAGCTCTCGGGCGCGGCCGGAGAAAGCTATGAGCTCACCGCCTGGAACCCGGGTCAGATTTCTTCCGTGGAGGGCGCTGTGCTTGAGAAGACGAGTGGGGAAAAAGCTCAGGTCCGCGTGGAACTTCCAGCGACTGCGCCGGGAATCGATCCGCAAGCCACGGTTGTCTTTCATTTTGCCGGAAGATAGGCGGCCACTACTTTCGGGTTTTTTGAACGTTCGCTCTTGAACATCAAGTTTTTAACACGGAGACGCCAATGCTTCGAAATCTTAGGCTGCTAGCTTTACTCATTGTAAGTGCGTGCGTTTCGACGTCCTTCTCCCAGGCGCAAACCCGTACGCTGGACTCGGAAGGCCATCAATGGTGGCAAAATGCGGTCTTCTATGAAATTTACCCGCGCAGTTTTGCCGACAGCAACAACGACGGTATAGGAGATCTCAAAGGCATCGACTCGAAACTCGACTACCTGAAGGATCTTGGCGTGGATGCGCTTTGGATCTCGCCATGTTATCCGTCGCCCCAGGTCGACTTCGGCTATGACGTTTCCGATTACGAAAACATCGACCCCATGTATGGAACGCTGAAAGACTTCGAGCATTTGGCGCGCGACGCGAAGAAGCATGACATCCGCATCATCATGGATTTTGTTCTCAACCATACTTCCCCACAGCACAAGTGGTTCCTCGATTCAGCGTCATCGCGCACTTCGGCGCATCGCGACTGGTACATCTGGCGCGATAGCAAGGCGCCCGGAGTCCCTCCCAACAATTGGCTCTCCGGTTTCGGCGGTTCAGCCTGGCAGTTCGATCCCAAGACCGGCCAGTATTACTATCACTTCTTCGCCATCGGCCAGCCCGATCTTAACTGGCGTAACCCCGCCGTTGAAAAAGCCATGTTCGACGTTACTCGCTTTTGGTACAAGCACGGTGTTTCCGGGTTTCGACTCGATGCCGTCGACCTCTTATTTGAGGATCCGGATCTTCACGACAACCCGCTTTTGGAAGGCAAGAACGAGTTCGGCGACGCCAACATGCAGAATAAGTACAACGACAAGTTACCTGAAGTTCACACGGAACTTAAGAAACTGCGCAAGGTTGCGGACGAGAATAATGCGGTTTTAATTGGGGAGACTTACACCTCAAATCGAGACGAACTCAAAGAATATTACGGCGATCACAACGACGAAGTTCAGATGCCGATGGATTTCATGTTCTGCACAGTCGACAAACTTTCCCCGGCCGAGTTCCGAACCCAAATCGCAAATGCCGAGTCCACCGGCGGCTGGCCGGTCTACGTGATCGGCAATCATGATATGCCACGGTCGTACGAGCGCTATGGCGACGGCAAGCACAACGACCAAATCGCCAAGCTGATGGCCGGGATGTATCTAACTCTTCGCGGCACGCCAATCATGTACTATGGCGAAGAACTGGGGATGGAGAACAACGATCCAACGCGCAAGGAGGATGTGAAAGATCCGATTGGCATCGCCGGATGGCCCAAGGAAAAAGGCCGCGATGGTGAACGCACTCCCATGCAGTGGAACGATTCGCCCAATGCCGGATTCAGCCAAACAACTCCATGGTTGCCGGTTCCAGCCAGCTACAAAACTCATAATGTGTCGGGCGAACTTGCGGACCCTGCCTCGGTTTTGCAGTTCTACAGGCACCTGTTGGCGCTTCGGCATCAGGACCACGCCTTGTTGTATGGGGACTATGTGGCCCTGAATCAGGATAACCCCAACGTCCTCTCATATCTTCGCCGCTACAAGGACGAAGCCGTGATTGTCGTTCTTAATATGTCAGCGACGGCGCAGCAGGTTAGCTTCGATCTCTCCGGAGAGGGCTTCCCTTCCGCGAAAGCCACTACGCTGCTAACCACCTCAACCGGGGCACCGGGCGGCCAGTTGAATCAGGTCGCCTTAGACCCATTCGCGGTTTACATTGGGAAAGTATCTCGATGAAATATACTCAAGCGAACGCTTTCATTGGCAGCGCACTCACCTGCCTGGTGATGTGCCTGATGATGTCCACATCGGTCTTGGCCCAGTCCGAGGGCGGTCAGAGCGCCCTGCTCTCCGGCCTTATTTCACCGCACACTTATGTGCAGAAACGAGCGTCGAGTTACGACCGTACCGGCGGCAATGATGACTTCTTCAAGATCGCTCCGGGAGGTACGCTTACCATACTCGACGAATCCGGACCAGCAATCATTACCCACGTCTGGATCGCACTCGGTGCGTCGGAGAGATATCACTTGAAGAAGCTGGTTCTACGCATGTATTGGGACGACGAAACCTCGGCGAGCGTGGAGACTCCACTTGGCGACTTCTTCGGCCTGGGTTTGGGAGACTACTTCCAATTTGCATCTATCCCCCTGGCTGTGGCCCCGGATAAAGCGCTGAACTGTTTCTTTCCGATGCCCTTCCGCAAGCGAGCCCGGATCACAATCACCAATGAAGGGAAGGAAGATGTCGACTCGTTTTATTTCAACATCGACTACCAAGCGTTGAATAAAGACCTTCCCGCCGACACCATGTATTTTCACGCCCAGTACCGTCAAGCAACGCCAGCGAAAGGCTGGACAAATCAGTGGGAAGCAAACGACGCGGCAGCCATAACTGCAAAGAAGAATCTTGACGGAGAAAATAACTACGTGTGGCTGGAAGCCACCGGCCAGGGACACTATGTGGGCGTCACTATGTCTATTCTCCAGAATCAGGACGGCTGGTGGGGTGAAGGCGACGACATGTTTTTTGTCGACGGGGAAAAGCGTCCTTCTATAAATGGCACAGGATCGGAAGATTACTTTCTTGGCGCATGGGATTTCGGAGAACAGGCTTTCTCTTATGCTTCATTCGGGGCGCCAGTGAAAGGCGCGGAGCTTGCGGGCAGCCACTCCTCTGTATATCGCTTTCATCTGGATTCGCCCATCCCATTCACCAAGTCTCTACGAGCAACGATTGAACATGGCCATGCCAATCATCGCTCCGACAACATCTTTTCGGTCGCCTATTGGTACCAGAAAGAACCCCACTCCGCGTTTCCTCCACTGCCCGCAGTTGAGCAACGCCTGCCCCGAATCTATCCCGTGGGAGGCCCTGGAAATGCCGCGAAATAGCCGTTTCGATACGATTGGATAGGAATGGAATGCGACGTCTTCGATTCTTGATCACGGTTAGTTTCTGTTTTTGCGCATTGCTCTCCCTGGCGCAAGAGAAGGTTGCACCGAAACAGCCACTGGTCGTGGGCTACTTCCGAGGGGATAGCATGCGGCGTCAATTCTTCCTGAAGAATCTAATCACACAAGGCGCAACCTCCATACTTGACCAGATCAATTACTCGCAGGGAAATGTTGCGGGCAGTGAATGCATAATCGCCGACCCGAATGCGGATCTCTATTACACATTTTCCAAGAGCGATAGCGTCAATGGCACAGCCGATACGCCCCAGATGCCGCTGCGGGGAAACTTCCATCAGTTGCAGGAACTCAAACGCCTCTATCCTCACATCAAGATTCTCATCTCTCTTGAAGGAAATCCAGATGTGTTTGTCGAGGCGGCACAACCTGCGAATCGCCATCGCTTTGTTGCCTCCTGTATTGACAGATTTATCAAGGGCAATTTGGCCGACGGGATCGAGGCTCCAGGCTTATTCGACGGCATCGATATTGACTGGGAGTATCCCAAGGAGGACGACAAATTCAACTTCATCGCCTTACTGGGAGAATTTCGACGCCAACTCAACACGGCCGGTCCGAATCTTCTATTGACCGCCGCCATGGGCGACGGCCGCAACACTTATCAGCATCTGGACATGAAAGCGGTTGCCTTGTACGTCAACCAAGTCGGAGTCATGAACTACGATTACGCCGGTCCGTGGAGCAAGAGAACCGGACTCGTCGCTCCACTCTACAGTTCGCCAGGAGACGTGGAAAAAGGCGGGGATGTCGAGTCCACCATTCGAGGCTATAAGGACGCGGGTGTGCCCGCACACAAAATGCTGCTCGGCCTTCCGTTCTATGCATACTCGTGGAATCAGGTTTCAGACACCAATCACGGACTGTTTCAGTTAGGCGAGCCCGTGCGCGATGATTCTTCCTATAACCACATCCTCTCCATCCAAAGCAAATTCACCACGTATCGGGACCCCAAATCAATGGCCCCATGGCTTTTCGATGGGTCAACGTTTTGGACTTATGACGATGAAATATCCATCGCCGCAAAGCTTGAGTATGCGAAGCAGCAAGCTCTGGGTGGAGTAATGATCTGGGAACTGGGTGGCGATACTTTGGACGGGAAGTTGCTCAAGACTATCTCTGACCAATTCAAAAGTCATCGAGATGTGGAGCACGAGACGCCGTAAGTTGAAGGAGTCATTCTTGAAGAAAACAGTCCTGCTTTTTGGATGCTTTCTTGTATACGTGGTTTTCGTAACTCTGTCCACGGCACAGACTATCCAAGTCGATATCACTCCAGCCCACTCGACCAATCACTTTCGTCCTAATGAGACCCTCGGCGCTGGTATCGATCGCATTCCGCCGGAAGCAATCGACAGCGGATTGGCTCAACCGAATTTAGGGAGAGCGCTGGCTTCAGGCTGGCAACCTATCAGCTATCGTAACAATACCGAACTATCCATTGAGGCATGGCATTGGAATCCTCAGGGCACATGGAGCGAACCTGGCCAGAAAGGGTATTTTACCGGCTCGGCAACGCCTGGCGAACCCATCCGCTACTCTTATGGATATTCGTTGCCCCATCGTGGTTTTACGCGGAATGATGGCACGCCTAACGCCGGCTTTTCTCGCATTACGGATGGCGATGACAGTAGTTATTGGAAGAGTAATCCCTATCTTACTCAACATTTCACCGGGGAAAGCGACTCTTTGCATCCGCAATGGGTGGTGATTGATCTGGCCCAAGTGCAACAAGTCGACAGCATCCGCATAAAATGGGCGGAACCCTACGCCACGCGGTTCCTCGTACAGCACTGGATCGGGGATGATCCCATGCACGCGCCCACTCGGGGAGTGTGGCAGACTTTTCCACTGGCTGCGGTTGAGCATGGCCACGGCGGATCCGACATCCTTCGACTGAATGCCAGTCCTCTTGCGGCGCGCTTCCTGCGTATCCTGATGACAGAGTCTTCCAACACCTGCGGAGCGGGCAATCGAATCGCGGATCCGCGTGTTTGCGTCGGCTACGCGATCAATGAGATCTACCTGGGAACAACCTCCGCGGATGGCGAGTTTCACGATATTCTGCGGCACACGCCAGATCAGGAACAGACTACGACCTATTGTTCTTCCGTGGACCCCTGGCACGAAGCTTCGGATCTCGGGACAACTCATCAAGCCCAGGTCGGCTTTGATCTGCTGTTCACGAGCGGGGTCACACGTGGTCTTCCGGCTATGATCCCGATCGCTCTGGTTTACGACACACCGGAAAACGCCGTCGCCGAAATCGCTTATCTTGAACAACGCAAGTACCCCATCTCCTATGTCGAGATGGGCGAAGAAATGGACGGCCAATACTTGAGTCCCGAGGACTATGGCACGCTCTACATTCAATGGGCCACTGCGCTTCACCGTCTCGATCCCACTCTCAAGCTGGGCGGGCCGTCGTTCGAGGGCGTGAATCAAGATATCGAAACCTGGCCCAACGCGAGCGGCAAAGTATCGTGGACAGCGCGTTTCATCGACTATCTGAAGCAACACGACCGCCTGCGCGATTTGGCATTTTTCTCTTTTGAACACTATCCTTACGATCCCTGCAAAATTCCCTGGGGTAGCTTGTATGAAGAGCCTCAACTTGTAAGCCACATCATGGAAGTCTGGCACGACGACGGAGTGCCGGCGGATCTTCCCATGTTCATTACGGAATCGAATCTTTCTTCGGGCGCGAGCGAAACGTCGATGGACATCTTTTCGGGGCTCTGGCTTGCGGATTACATCGGTTCGTTTTTGACCGCGGGGGGAAACGGGGTTTACTACTTCCACTATCTGCCACTGCTCATGGAACACGGTTGCAACGATTCGCCGGGGACGTTTGGGATGCTGAGTGTCGACAGCCAATATAAGATTAAGCAGCCTCTGGCCCAATTTTTCACCTCGCAGCTCATTAACTTGGACTGGGTCGCGCCCGGCGGCGAACAGCACGATGTATATCCCGCCAGGGGCGACATCGACGACGGTGCTGGACACGCATTGGTAACGGCTTATGCTCTGAAACGTCCCGATGGGCAGTGGTCTCTGCTGGTGGTGAATCGCGACCAACAGAATGCACACCGCGTGCGGATCGAGTTTCACAACCAGAGCAGCGGGGAGAGCGATTCATTCTTCGGACCGGTAGAGACCTCCACGTTCGGAAAGGGGCAGTATCAGTGGCATCCGGGACACACGCGTTACGTGGGACATGCCGAATATCAGGCTGAACCTTCGGTGGTGGCAGAGACCTTCGGCAGGGCCGATCCGGATGGACCGGTGCTGCACGCCAAGCAGAATGTCAGCGCCGACACGACTTACGAATTGCCGGCAGCATCGGTGGTCGTGATCCGTGGCAACATTCGCGCGCGGTAGCTGTTACAAGATTCTTATTGTCCGATCTTGCAGATTTGCGACTACCTAACCTTGACATTTACAGAGAGTGCACTCATGAAGCTGAACATATTACATCTTAGTATCTCGATTGCGCTGGTTCTTTCCAGCATGGCGTCTGCCCAGGACACGAATTTTGAACCCGATCATCAACAGATTCCGGCGCCCGATTGTCTGGTTCTGAAAGCGGCGTACGATGGTGGATGGAAACCCTGCACCCATGAGGACCATAATGCCTGGCTGGCTGACATAGGCCGTTGGCGCAGCGAGCGCTTGATTCGCGTTGGCTACGATGGATCGCGCTACGACCTGCCCGAGCTCAAGTGGACGCAGTCCAGTTTCTTTCAGCCGCAGATGATGGTGCAGGACCGCTATTTCTATGATCCGGTTGCTCACCGTTACACCGTCGACCGCTATCTGGACGACCTGGAAAGTCGCTACGGCGGCATTGACGCCGTGCTGATCTGGCCGACCTATCCGAATATGGGCATCGACGACCGAAATCAGCATGACCTGATTCGCAGCATGCCGGGAGGAGTTGCTGGAGTGCGGCAAGTGATCGCGGATTTCCATAAGCGCGGTGTGCGCGTGCTCTTTCCCATGATGATGTGGGACCAGGGCACCCGCGATCCTGGCCAACCTTGGCCGCAAGCGATTGCTGAATTGATGGCGCAGATCGGAGCCGACGGCATCAACGGCGACACTCAAGACGGAGTGCCGCTTGCATTTTCAGCGGCTGCCGATAAAGTTGGACATCCGTTGGTTTTTGAGCCGGAGGACGGTCCATCCGACGAGGCGCTGGCGTGGAACGTCATGACTTGGGGACAGTACAACTTTCCGTTTGTTCCCCTGGTTGACAAGTATAAGTGGCTGGAGCCGCGCCACATGGTGAATATCTCCGATCGCTGGAATCGCGATAAGACCAGCGATCTGCAGTTTGCTTTCTTCAACGGCATAGGTTGGGAGAGTTGGGAAAATATTTGGGGGATCTGGAACGGGATCACGCCGCGCGACGCCGAAGCGACTCGTCGAGTCGCCACCATCGAGCGTGCCGTTGCCCCATTTCTGGTAAGCCCGGGATGGGAACCACACACGCCGATGTTGCGCTACGGAATTTTTGCTAGCCGCTGGCCGTTGCATCAGCAGACTCTTTGGACGATCGTGAACCGCAACGAGTACGACGCGGAGGGTCAACAGATCGAAGTTGAACCAGAAGAGGGAATGCGCTATTTCGATCTTTATCATGGCGTCGAACTAAGACCCGAACGTAACCGGAACGGTAAAGCCGTGCTGAGTTTCAGCATCGAAGCGCACGGCTATGGAGCTTTGCTGGCCACTAAGACGGCTCCGGAGGCGGCCGTCCAGGCGCTCATGTCGAAGATGAAGGAATTGACCGCCAGACCTTTGGCCAGTTATTCTCATGAGTGGACGGTCTTACCGCAGGAGGTTGTGCCCATAGCTGCGACTAAGCCGCCCTCGGTAACACCGGTCGGCATGGTAAAGATTCCCGCTGGGGACTTTGTATTTAAGGTGCAGGGGATTGAGATCGAAGGTTCCAATGACGCCGGCGTGGACGTGCAATATCCCTGGGAGAATTCTCCCCGGCGTTTTCACGAACAGCCTTTGCATCTGAAGTCATTCTGGATCGATAAATATCCAGTTACTAACGCGGAATTCAAGAAATTCTTAGACAGCGCTCACTATCATCCGCAGGATGACTTAAACTTCTTGCGCGATTGGAAAGACGGAAGCTTCCCTGCTGGGTGGGAAAACAAACCTGTGACCTGGGTTTCTTTGGAAGATGCGCGGGCTTATGCAGCTTGGGCGGGCAAGCGTCTGCCGCATGAGTGGGAGTGGCAATACGCGGCGCAAGGGAGCGATGACCGCAGCTATCCCTGGGGAAATGACTGGAACGCAAGCGCGGTTCCCCTGCCGGACAAGAGCCGCACCATGCGCGGACCGGATGTAGTGGATGCGCATCCGCCAGGAACAAGTCCGTTCGGCGTGATGGACCTCGTCGGCAATGTGTGGCAGTGGACGGAAGAGTTTATCGACACCCACACGCGGGCGGCGATTTTGCGCGGAGGCGAATACTATCAACCACAGGGCTCGATATGGTATTTCCCTGAGACCTATAAGCTCAACGAGCATGGCAAGTTCCTGCTGACGGCGCCGGGCTTGGATCGTTCGGGTGGACTTGGTTTCCGTTGTGTTCAGGATTCGGAGTAACTGGAGGCCGATCAGACCTGGGAGGCTGCCACAGGTTCACTCCGGCGTCGCTTAAGGCTGGGGAGGGGCGGTCTCATGGCGCGCTCTTTGTCAGGCGGCTCGCCGGGCTCTGCAGGCGGTTCGAGACCTTTGTGGGCGTGGGCACTTGGGTTCTTGGCCTCCGCAGGCACGGCTGTTCCGTCGTCATCATGAAGAACGACGTTAAGGAGCGTACTGTGGACATGTAGATTATCTCCAACGTCGTAGTTGATAAAGCCGAGCTTTCTGAATCGGTTCATAAAGAAGCTAACCCGCGAGCGGGTCGTCCCCACCCTCTCGGCCAGAGTCTCCTGACTTAGTCTGGGGACCGACATTTCCGAGACTCCTTCTTTGCCAAAATGCGCCATCAATAGAAGAACTCGCGCCAGCCGCTTTTCGCTGGAGTTAAAGAGTTGATCGACTAAGTCATCCTGATATCGGATGTTTCGCTTCAGCAAATACTTGAGAAACACGGCCGACAATTTTGGGTGCAGACTCATTGCCAGCATCATCGCCTTCCTCTCGACATGCAGAAGGACGCAGTCGGTTATTGCAGTGGCAGACGACATGCGAAGGGGCTGACCGGCCAAGCCACCTTCTCCGAAGAAATCGGTTTCGCCCAAAATGCCGAGAGTTGCTTCTTTCCCGCCTTCCGATACAACGCTGAGCCGCACCTTGCCTTTTTGGATAAAGAACAATCCGTCCGTCGGCTCGCCTTGCGCGAAGATCGAATTCTTCCTTTGAAAAGACAACATGTCCCTACCCTTCCCAATGGTTGTAAGAAAGGCGTGGGGATTGAAATCGAGTTTTTTCTTCGCGGTCGCGATCTGCTTTGACACAGGGGCCATCCCAACAGGTGGAAATTTCACCAGTGTCAACTATGCGGCAAGGGATGAGTATTTGCTGGTCACTTATGCTCACAATGGACGATTCACAGGAACTCCCATGCCAGCACTGGCAGGGCTGCGAGGTCCGCGATTACCGGCGCCAAGAGCATAGTTGGTCGCTCTGGCACGCAATCTCGGCCTCCTCGGACGCGGCTGGTGTCTATTTCTGCGGTGCGTTGCCAGATTCGGCGGACTCGGCGATGGCGCGAAGGCCGGTCATCGAATCCACGTGGATGCGAAAGAAGAGAGGAATAATAGAATCGCCGCCTAATCTTAACTGACGCTCCGCCAATGCGCTTTGCCACCACCGGTAGCGCTTCCCTAGCAGCCTGCGCGCATGGTCCCGCTCGGCGCTGAATTGGGGCTCGGGCAATTCCTGGTAGCTACCCGTGGCAATCACGCTCATCCACTGGGACTGGTTCGCAATTTGGTCAACCTCCAGACAGACTTTGGGATTCGCGCGCATCCATTCGATTTTTTGCCCGAAGGTCGAGAGGGCGTAAATATAGTCAGGCTCATACACGAAATATATCGGCACCACGTAAGGCTCGCTATCGAGCGCGCAGCCGAGCCTTCCGAGCGAAGCGCTGGCCAGAAACGCGCCACATTCTTCCTGGGTCATTTCATTGATTACCATGGTCCCCTTCCCATGCTTTCCAACCGCCGTTTACCTCGGTCGGAACTCGCCGACCGCTCGTCTTCTCAGATCCGCGCGTGGCCGCACGGTGACCACCGTCAAAATATAGCGGTCAAGATGCGAATACCGGGAAGGGCCGATTATATAGGGAGTGCCCTCGATCTACATAGTCAACCTAAGCATCGGTCGTAGTGGAATTTGAAGGAACCCGCATGGATTCCCCACCGGCACTGTGCAATAAAGAACAGTTTTCCGGGCAGGTGTGCTGTCATAGTTCCGGTTGAGACTTCGCTTGATGGTTGGAGCAATAGAGGCAAGTCCCAGAGGAGAATCGGGAAACATGTCCACAAACAATTCAGTTGTCGCGGTGTATCACACGCATCCGGAAGCGGATCAAGCAGTGAAGGAGCTTCAACGCGGGGGAGTTGACCTGCACAAGTTGTCGATCGTGGGGAAGGGCTACCACACAGATGAACAGGTGGTGGGTTACTACAATACCGGCGACCGCATGAAGTACTGGGGCAAAGTGGGCGCGTTCTGGGGAGGTTTCTGGGGACTGTTGTTCGGCTCCGCTATCTTCATGATTCCGGGTCTCGGCCCAATCTTAGCGGCGGGACCGATAGTGGCATGGATCGTGGCCGGGCTGGAAGGTGCGGTGGAGGTAGGCGCGCTGGGAGCGCTGGGAGCTGGCCTCTACAGCATCGGAATTCCCAAGGACAGCATTGTGAAGTACGAAACCGCACTCAAAACAGATCAGCTCCTGCTGATCGTCCATGGGACGGCTGCAGAGGTGGAGAAGGCGAAGGACATCATCGAAACCACGCATCCTGCCGACTACACGCTGCACACAGGCGAACCAGTCGCAGCATAGCAAACGGGGATCAAGAAACGGTGGTGGAAGGGATCGACACCGCGGTGGCGCTTTCGTCGGTCTCTCCGGGGCAAAATATAGCTAAGATGGTGTTGGAGTTGGCTTGAGCCCAAGCCCCACCGGTTTTCTTATGAGCGACATCGTTCTGGAAATCAAAGCCCTTACTCGCCGCTTCGGCACATTTACGGCGGTTGACGCGCTGACCCTTTCGGTCAACGCCGGCGAGGTCTTCGGCTTGCTCGGCTCCAACGGGGCGGGCAAGACCACGACGATCAAGATGCTCACCACGTTATTGGCGCCTTCCTCGGGCGAGGCGCGCGTGGCTGGTTTCTCCATCACCAAGGATGCGGTCGACGTTCGCCGCGCCATCGGTTATGTGCCGCAGGCAGTCTCGGTAGATGGTTCGCTCACCGGCTACGAGAATCTGCTCATCTTCGCCAAACTCTACGGCCTGCCGCATGGCGAGCGGCAGGCGCGCATCCACGAGGCATTGGAGTTCATGGGCCTCACGGCCGACAGTGGCCGCATGGTGGGGCAATACTCCGGCGGCATGGTCCGCCGCCTGGAAATCGCCCAGTCCACGCTGCATCGGCCTCGCGTGCTCTTCCTGGATGAGCCGACGGTCGGGCTGGATCCGATTGCGCGCGACGCGGTTTGGAAGCACCTCGTCGATCTGCGGACCAACTACGGCACGACCTTGTTCTTCACCACTCATTATCTGGAGGAGGCGCAGAGCTATTGCGATCGCATCGCGATCATGCACCTGGGCAAGATGGATGCGCTGGGCACCTGCAAAGAACTCGAGACCTCGCTCGGCGGCGACGGCCACACGCTCAATGATGTCTTCGTTCATTATGCCGGCAGCGCCATCGATTCCAGCGGCAACCTCCACGACGTAGGCGCCGAACGCGCAACGGCCCAGCGCCTGGGCTAGCTCACCCCTATGACCGCCACTTTCATTCGCCCTTTAACCGGCTTCATCGAGAAGACGTTCGTCATCACTGAGTTTGAGTTGCGCAAGCTGCGCCACGATTTCACCGAACTCGTCACCCGCGCGCTACAGCCCGCGCTTTGGCTGGTCATATTTGGCGAGGTGTTCTCACGGAGCGGGGCGATGCACACGGGCAACATTCCCTATCTGGACTTCATTGCTCCCGGCATCCTGGCGCAGAGCGTTCTCTTCGTGGCCATTTTTTACGGCATCAACGTCATCTGGGAACGCGACCTTGGCATTGTGCAGAAATTCCTCGCCAGCCCAACTCCGCGCGCGGCACTCGTGCTCGGCAAGGGCTTCTCCGCGGGTATCCGCACGCTCTCGCAGGCTGCCGTCGTTTACGGTCTTTCGCTGCTGCTCGGGGTGAAGTTGAATTGGCGTCCGCTCGCGCTCCTGAATGTGGTAGTCGTCGTGGTTCTTGCCGCCACGCTGTTCTCGACGTTTTCGCTCATCATCGCGTGCATTGTGAAGACGCGCGAACGCTTCATGGGAGTCGGCCAGGTGCTCACCATGCCGCTGTTCTTTGCCAGCAACGCGATTTACCCCACCGCCATCATGCCGGGCTGGCTGAAGATCGTTTCACACCTAAATCCATTGACCTACGTCGTGGACGCCCTGCGCACGTTTATGCTTGCGGGCAGCGCGAGCAGCTTCGGCCTGAGTCGCGACTATGCTGTAATACTCGTAACCACGACCGTGCTGGTCTTCATTGGGGCGCGATTGTACCCACGGCTTGCGGCGTAGAACGTGCTTAGAAACGTCCTCGCGGAAATCTCGCAGGAGAAAAGACCGCGTGCATCTCACGTAACGAACATGTTGCCTGCAGCATCTAATCGATACCTTCTAGGATTCGAGCGACAACAAATTCGGGAGAAGCCATGACCGCACAAACGCGCGCCAGCCACCCAATCTACAGCCTTCTACCCTCGGAAATCGAAGGGTTCGAATCCCTGGCGGAGCTTGCTCTGGACATGCGCTGGTCGTGGAACCATGCCACCGACCGGGTGTGGAGCACGCTTGATCCCACGCTATGGGAACATACGCAAAATCCCTGGGTTGTGCTGCAGACGGTCTCGCGCGATCAGATCGAGCGCGTGCTCGCCGATCCTGCCTTCCGGAAGAACATTGACGACCTGCTGCGAGCCAAGCATCAGGCGGCGGAGACGCCGGCATGGTTTCAGCAAAGGCATCCTCAAGCTCCTTTGAACTGCGTCGCGTATTTCAGCATGGAATTCATGTTGAGCGAAGCACTCCCGATTTATTCGGGAGGGCTTGGCAATGTGGCCGGCGATCAACTCAAAGCCGCCAGCGATTTGGGCGTGCCCGTGGTGGGCGTGGGGCTGCTCTATCAACAAGGCTATTTTCGCCAGGTGATCGATAAAGACGGAGCGCAACAGGCTCTTTACCCGTATAACGATCCCGGACAGTTGCCGATCACGCCGGTGCGCCAGGCGAACGGCGAGTGGTTGCGGTTGGAGATCGCGTTGCCGGGTTATTCGGTCTGGCTGCGCGCATGGCAGGTGCAGGTCGGTCGAGTGAAGCTTTACCTGCTGGACAGCAATGACGCGGCGAACTTCCCCGTCCATCGAGGAATTACCAGCGAGCTCTATGGAGGCGGGCCGGAGCTGCGCCTCAAGCAAGAACTGCTGCTCGGGATCGGCGGATGGCGGTTGCTCCGCGCGCTCGGCCTCAAGCCGGAAGTCTGTCACTTGAATGAAGGTCATGCGGCGTTCGCCGTGTTGGAGCGCGCCCGAAATTTCATGGAAGAAAACGGGCAGCCCTTCGAAGTCGCGCTGGCGGTGACGCGAGCGGGGAATCTCTTTACCACGCACACCGCAGTAGCTGCGGGCTTTGACCGCTTTCCTCCGGCCCTCATCGAACCCTACATCGATGGTTATGCCGAGCGGAAGCTGGGCATAAGCCCCCGCGACTTGCTGGCCTTGGGCCGCCAGAATCCGAACGACTCGTCGGAGAGCTTCAACATGGCCTATCTCGCCATCCGGGGGAGCGGGGCGGTGAATGGCGTAAGCCGCTTGCATGGGGAAGTCAGCCGGCAGCTCTTTGAACCTCTCTTCCCGCGCTGGCCAGCGAACGAAGTGCCCGTCGGACACGTGACTAACGGAGTGCACATGCCCAGTTGGGACTCGGCCTCCGCCGACGATCTTTGGACGACCGGCTGCGGAAAAAACCGCTGGCTGGGGACGACGGAAAACCTGGAGCAGGACATTCGGCGCGTCTCCGACGCCACGCTCTGGCAATTCCGTACCGGCGCCAGCAAGTCTCTTGTGGAATACGCGCGCGGACGACTATCCCGTGAACTGGCTGCGTCCGGCGCGTCACCCGAGGCGGTTGACCAGGCGAAACATCTATTCGATCCCAACGCATTGACCCTGGGCTTTGCGCGGCGCTTCGCGACCTACAAGAGACCGAACCTGCTGCTGCACGATCCGCAGCGGCTGCTTCGTCTGTTGGCCAATTCTCAGCGCCCGGTGCAACTCATCATCGCGGGCAAGGCCCATCCGGAGGACGAGGCGGGGAAGGCGCTGATTCAGCAATGGGTGAGGTTCATCCGCCAGCCCGAGACCCGCCCGCACATCATTTTTCTTAGCGACTACGACATGCTGCTAACGGAACACCTGGTGCAGGGGGTGGACGTCTGGATCAACACGCCGCGGCGGCCCTGGGAGGCTTGCGGGACGAGTGGCATGAAGGTGCTTGTCAATGGCGGCATCAATCTCTCGGAATTGGATGGCTGGTGGGCGGAAGCCTACACGCCTGAAGTGGGATGGGCATTGGGAGACGGCCAGGAGCATGACCACGATCCGGCCTGGGACGCGACCGAAGCCGACGCGCTGTACGAGCGGCTTGAACGGGAAGTGATCCCGGAGTTTTATACCCGAGACCAGAACGGCATTCCGACTGCGTGGGTTGCGCGGATGCGGGAAAGTATGGCGCGGTTGACGCCACGCTTCTCCGCCGACCGCGCGGTACGCGAATACACTGAGCAACATTACCTTCCGGCTGCAGCTGTCTACCGCGACCGCTCGCAGAACAAAGGCGCGGTGGGCAGGCAAATGGTCGATTGGCAGCACGCGTTGGACTCCAAATGGGACTCGTTGCGCTTCGGAAGCTTGCGGGTCGAAACCAACGCCGATCGCCACTTGTTTGAAGTTGAGATCTTTTTGAACGATCTCGACCCGAACGCGGTGGGGGTTGAGCTTTATGCGGATGGGATCAACGGTGGCGATCCGGTACGCGAGGAAATGAAGTGCGCACAACCGCTGCCCGACGCATCCCACGGTTGCGTCTATCGCGCGGCGGTACCCGCTTCACGTCCGGCGAAAGATTATACGGCACGAGTGATGCCGCACCACGACGGCGTTGTGGTTCCACTGGAAGAGTCTCGAATCCTATGGCAACGATGACCGCGATGCGAGAAAACTCACGATTCCAATCGACCGATTTCGGCGGCGATCAGGAAAAGACCGCCGTCAAGAAGGAAGGCGCCTGATGCCCCCCTCCCGTTCGGACGCGCTAGTGCTCTTCGGTGTGACGGGCGATCTCGCCCACAAGATGATCTTTCCGGCACTCTATGCGATGGCGAAACGCGGTACGCTCAAGGTCCCGGTAATCGGTGTCGCCTTCCCAGAGTGGAGTCTGGCACGTCTGCACAAACGCATAGCCGACAGCATTAAGCGCTCTTGCGGAATTGATAACCAGCGTGCTCTAAAGCATCTTCTGTCCCTGGTCACGTACGTCAGTGGGGATTATAAAGACCCGGCGACGTTCGCAGCTATAAAACGGGCGCTGGGTGGCGCTCGGCGCCCGGCACACTACCTCGCGATCCCGCCTTCACTCTTCGAGACCGTGATCAAAGGACTCGGCGCCGCGAACTTGGCCGAGAATGCGCGCGTCATTGTCGAAAAGCCCTTTGGACGCGACCTGGCTTCCGCGCGAGAACTCAACCAGGTCGCGCGCTCGGTGTTCCCGGAAAACTCGATCTTCCGCATCGATCACTTCCTTGGGAAAGAGGCGATCATGAATATCCTCTATTTCCGTTTCGCCAATTCGTTCCTGGAGCCGATCTGGAATCGTAACTACGTGGCCAGCGTCCAGATCACCCTATCCGAGGATTTCGGCGTCCAGGGACGCGGCGCATTTTACGAAACTGCCGGCTGTCTGCGCGACGTGATCGAGAACCACCTCTTCCAAATCATAGCGCTGCTTGCCATGGAACCGCCGTCCGGCAGGGACTTTGGAGCCGTGCAGAGCGAGAAAGCGAAGGTCTTTCAAGCCATGCGCCCTCTGCAGCCCGGCGACTTGGTGCGCGGCCAGTACGCAGGCTACCGGAAGGAGCCAGACGTGGCGAAGAACTCCGACGTCGAGACCTTCTGCGCCGTGCGGCTGTTCATCGACTCATGGCGCTGGGAAGGGGTACCTTGGTACCTGCGCTCCGGCAAATACCTGCCCGATACCGCGACCGAGGTCATAGTGGAGCTAAAGCCACCACCGCAGAGGCTTTTTGCCGACTCGGCGCCAATTCCAAAGGTCGGCCCGGCCAACTACCTGCGCTTCCGGCTCTCTCCCAGTTCTGCCATTGCCCTCGCCGCTCGCGTCAAGCTCGCAGGAAAAGATTTCGTCGGGGAACAGCGTGAGCTCTACCTCTTCGAAGATCAGCCGGGAGAGGAAGCGCCCTACGAGCGGCTTTTGGGCGACGCCATGATCGGCGATGGAGCGCTCTTTACGCGTGAAGGCGCGGTTGAGGCCGCGTGGGCAGTGGTCGATCCAGTTCTTAGGACCCACCACCGGGCTCGCCCCTACAAGCGCGGCAGCTGGGGACCGAAAGAGGCTGACACGATCATTGCTGCAGGCTCCTGGCACAACCCTGGCCCTAACGAGGCATCGGGGTGATGCCGCTACACTCTCCGCGAAGGGCCATCCTTTCTTGACCCAGAGGGGACGTTAGCCGAATAAGGCTCGCTATCGGCTGTCGGCCTCGCCTGATCGCGAATATAGGATTCGTGCCCTGCTTGCAGACACTTTTCCAGATTCTAGACAAAGGCGGGCGGTCTTCCGCAGTATCTGCGCGCCTTCTCTAGCAAGAAGCTGCTAAGTAAAGGGAAAGGGTGTATGGGTGCAGCGGGTTAAGTGCTTTTGGTCGAAGCTATGCTGACCGGAACCGGATCGAGGAAACTTGATTCGGGCAAACCGGCTGCGGGGTGGGCGGCGACCACGCGGTCGCGACCGGCGCGCTTGGCTTCGTAGAGAGCTTCGTCGGCGAACTTGAGCAGAAGATCGACGCGATCGGTGGTTTCATCGAAGGCTGCGACGCCGATGGAAACGGTCAGAGTATCGGCCGCCCGGTCGGAGCGCCGAGCGTGGTATTCGCTGATGCAGCTGCGGATTTCCTCCGCGCGAACCGTGGCCTGGCGAAGAGAACACTCGGGGAGGATGAGGGCGAATTCTTCGCCACCGTAGCGGCAGGCTACGTCGTCGGCGCGCACGCAGCGCAGAAGAGTCTCGCCAACAACGGCTAAGGCCTGGTCACCGGCGGAGTGTCCGAAGTTGTCGTTGTAGCGTTTGAAGTGGTCGAGGTCGAGCATCATGACCGCAAGGGGGCGGCGTTTCCGGCGAGCGGAGTGGAGTTCGCGCTCGAGGAACTCCTGCATGTAGCGGCGCTTGTAGAGGCCGGTGAGCGGGTCGCGGATGGCCTCCAGACGGAGCGCTTCGCGGAGGCTCAGGTTGGCCATGGCGAGAGCAATGTGTTCGGCGACGGTGTCGGCGAGTTGGCGGCGGCGAGCCAGAGCGTCGGCGTCAGGAGCACGGTCAGGAATGGGAGACAACCGATCGTCTTCCTGGAGGGAGAACGTTCCGATGGCGTCGCCGTTGGCGATAAGCGGAATGCAGACCGAAGCGCCTTCGCCGAGCAGGTGAGAGCAGCGCGGTTCGGAGCGTCCGCCAGGATGAACATGGGTGCATCCGCGGCGCAGAGCCCAACATTGTTCGGGAGAAAAGATCTGGTCGGTGGGATTGACGCCCCATTGAGCGGCGGAGTCGACACGGTTTCCGGAGGCGCTGAGCAGGGAGATGGCGCCGGAAGCGCCTGGAAACAGACGGCGCAAGCGTTCCGGGATGAGGCGAAAGACCTCTTCGCGGGAGGTGCAGGCATGGAGGAGGCTCCCGAGTTCGCTGACCTGGGTGATTTCGGCAGTTTGGCGGCGGGAATCGTCGAGCAAGCGGCCGACTTCCTGGTGGGAGGCAGTCGCCTGTTTTTGCGCGGCCTTGCGGTGGGCGATTTCCTGTTGCTGGTGGAACTGGGTGAGGGCCAGGCGCAAGGTGAAGGCGAGCAGCGACGCGGCGATGGCCACGTCGGTGAGAATTTCTCCGTGCGCCTGCTTCCAGCGGTCCATCAGCAAATTGATGCAGGCGAGCATGGCAACCAGGACCACGTTGGCGCCGAGAAAGCCGAGGAAATTCGCGGGTTCTGGAGTGGATTCGGGCTCGGGGGAAGGAACCCAAGTGAGGGCGATGAGGCCAGCGGCAACCTGCGGAACGGCCCAGCCCAGATCAAACCACGCGCTGACGGAAGAGGAGTAGTGGAGGTAGATCCAGTCGCCGACGAAGGTTGCGACCGCGCAGACGATGAGGAATAGGGCCAACCGCAGGAACAGATTGCGAGTGCTGGGGACACGGGCGAACTGCAGGCGCACCAAAACTGCGATCAGGAGGAGCAAGCTTTGCACATCGCTGAGGCTGATATCGTGCAGGAGCGCATCGGCGGGCAACATCCGCTGCGCGGGAAGAAAGAAGAAGGTGGAGTAGACGAGGCCGACGACGATGGCGACCTGAAAGAAATCGAGAAAGATCTCGGACTTCACGCGGGCGCGCCGATGCGTCTCCGAAAGGAAGAGCATCATCAGGATGGGAGCGCCGTAGAGGGCATAGAGCAGGTTCTGGGCCGAGTTCGACAAGACGGTTTGGTCGAACAGGGTGTCGTAGGTCTGAATGACTGTGGGAATGAGCAAGACCATGAGAACGACGGTGAACAGAAACCAGAACAAGGCGATCGTGCCTTGGGCGCGGCGGAAAGCAATCCAGGCACAAGCGATGGCGAGAAGATTGTCCAGGACGATAATGGACTCGGAGAGGCCGCAACCCGCCAGGCCGGTTCCGAGCACGAGGAAGCCGAGCGCCTGGGTGGCGAGAAGGAGGACGAAGAGAAGCCCTACGAACCAAGGCTGGCGCAGGTTCGCGAACTCGCGCAGGCGGGAGCCATGACGCGGGTCGAGATGGACTGCGGTATCCATTAGTTGCGCAGAGGCTTTAGGTACCTTCAGAAAAGGATCTGCTCTTTCAGAATCGGAGAAGTCAGATGCATACGGAATTGCAGCATTGCCTCAACTCTCTCTGACCTTCAGTGCAGGTTTCGTTCCAAAAGACCTTCTCCCACGAAACAAACCTATGTAGTGGGAGGCCAAGGGCTTAAGTCCGCTTCAGACCAGCGACCATCGTCCCCAGGCAGCCGCCATTCCGAATATTGGACATATGCAGATGAAGTTGGACCAAACTGCGACGGTTCTGATCGTTGGATTATGACCCCCATTCAAGGTGGAGAAGATGAAGGCGTGTCCTAACGACCGACGGACTTGGCGGCAGCGCGACAGTTACCGGCTAACAACTTCGACATAGCCTTATCCTCGGCGGGCCGGGAGAAAAAGTACCCTTGTGCCATCTCGCAATCGAGCTGCTTCAGCAGCTTGATGTGCTCTTCCGTCTCCGCCCCTTCGGCAACAACCTTCAAACCGAGATTGTGGGCGAGCATAATGATGGTCCGCACGATCTCGCGGCTTTCCGGGTCGTGGTCCATGTTCGAAATAAAGGCGCGGTCGATTTTCAAAATATCCACTGGGATCCGGTGCAAGCGGCTGAGTGAGGAATATCCGGTGCCAAAATCATCGATGCTCAAGCGCACGCCAAGTGCCTTCAATTGCGCGAGCACGTGACCAGATTTCTCCGCGTCCCCCATGGCGATCGTTTCTACGATTTCGAGGTGCAAGCAGCTGGGATCAACGCCGGTCTGCTCCAGCACCTTGCGGATCTCGCCGGCTAGATCGGGCTGGGCAAACTCCCTGGGGCTGACGTTCACGCTCATGGTCAGGGGCGGGATGGAAGGAAATTCCGACTGCCAGAATCGGAGATGTTGGCAGGCTTCGCGCAACAGTTGCCGATTCATGGGAATGATGAGCCCAATTTCCTCGGCGACTGCGATGAACTCAATCGGTGAAAGTATGCCTTCGGGACGTTGCCACCGCGTGAGCGCCTCAAAGCCTGCAATTTCGCCGGTCTGCAACCACACGATCGGCTGGTAGTAAACGCGGAATTCTCCCCGTTCGAGGGCCCTCCGCAGATCGGTCTCCAGGCTCAACCGCTTGACTGCACTGGCATGCATGGCGGGGTCAGACACTTCGCAGCGAGCTTTCCCACCCCGCTTGGCGCGGTACATGGCGATGTCTGCATCGCGCAGCAAGTCTTCGGCGTGGGTGTGAGGGCTGGCACTGGCGGCGATTCCGATGCTCGCCGAAATTACTATCTCACGCTGGTCGACTACAAGGGGAGTCGCGAGTTCCGCTTGCAGTCGCTCGGCAACGCGTATCGCTTCAATGGGGTCTCGGATGTCATCGAGCAGGATGGCGAATTCGTCACCGCCGAGTCTCGCGAGGGTGTCGTCGTTGGCGGGTCTGTCGGGCACGCCGCTCGTGCGCGGGCGCGATACCATGTCGGCTCGCCGGACAGAGTCCTTCAACCTTTGCCCGACTTGAATCAGCAGCTCATCGCCTGCCGCGTGCCCCAGGCTGTCATTGATGATTTTGAACTCGTCGATATCAATGAGCAGCACCGCGAATTTGTAGTTCGGGTGCCTCTTGGAAAGAGTGAGAGAGTGCTGCAAGCGGTCCAGAAAAAGAGCGCGGTTGGGCAGATTGGTGAGCCCGTCGTGAAATGCATTGTGTACCAGCATCTCCTCGGCTCGCTTCCGCTCGGTGATGTCGCGATTCACGATCACCACTTTGTCGGTCTCGCCTTTTGCGTTTCGGATTACGCACGCGGTTGATTCCAGCGTGCGCCAGGAACCGTCTTTGTGACGTATCCGGTATTCCACCCGCTCTCCCTGACCGGTCAAGCGGGCTTTTTCCGCGGCCTGTAATACTCGCGGGCGATCCTCGGGATGAATTTGCTCCATCGAAGAAGTGGCTTTCAGCTCTTCCGGAGAATACCCAAGCACCTTTTGATAGGAAGGGCTGTTGTACAGGCGGCGGCCAGCGCTGTCTACGAGCGCGATCATGTCAGCGGCATTCTCACTGATGAGGTGAAAAAGCTCGTCCCTCTCAGCCAGCTGGCGCCGAATGCGATGCAGCTGTAAATGCTGATAAATTGCGTACAAGTCGAACAGTAATACAAGACCTGCCAGCGCGCGTACCCATTCCTTGAGATCGAACCAGTACGCAGCGTCGGTCTCCCGGGCAAACCAGGGAAACGTGAACGAGACGATCCCCAGCGTCAATGCCAGTGTTACTGCAACCGCGAACCCCCACAGCCACCATTCATGACCTTCGATCCGACTTACTTCAATCGGAATCGCTTCCGAGCTGATCTGGCTCTCCGGTGGGAATTCCTGCTGATTCATAACTTCCGACACTTTTCCTGCGACTCTATCGGATTCTAGCCTGCGGGGGAAAATTCGAAGAGTTACGAAAGTAGGAAGTTCAGCGCGGGTCCAGTGTCTGGCGAGGAGTTCGTCTCCGCAATCTCGTAATACTGCCGGCTTGGAAACGGAGAGACCGAACAATCCCTGTAAGCTTGCGGCAAAAGAACCGTTTGCCAAAGGGGATGGAACCTCTCGACGTGTTCAGATCATGGACACTCTAAATCGACAGTTAGTTCGGCAACCGCACGAAGCGCCGTCTTGACATGTTGATAGACACCGTATCCATGGTGCCCAAGATTTATACAGTTGTCACGGAGATGTGCCCATAAGCCGTTCACAGCGTTCCACTTCTGTCTTGGCTTGCGCGGTGCGACTCCATTCCGATAACCGATGGAGTAAGTTTGGTGTCGTGATCGAGACGTCGTGCTACGTCTAGCCCACGGTTAAGGCAGCAGGTGCATCTTGGCCTTCTCGGGTGGCGCTATCCTGGCCAGCATGTTGTAAAGTGTCGACCGTGCAATCCCCAGCACTTCCGCGGCACGGCTCTTGTCGCCCCCCACTTGCTCCAACACCCGCAGCAAATGACGCCCCTGAACGTCCTCCATCGACAGCAGCTGGTTGTCATCCGAACGTTCCGGCACTTTCCGGAGATGCGGTGGCAGGTCTTTTGCGTCAATGACACTTCCCTCGACCATCATGCAGGCATTCCCAAGCACGTTCTCTAATTCTCGGACGTTACCTGGCCAATGGTAACGAGCCAATAGTGCTTGGGCGCGACGTGTAATCCCAGATATATGTCTTCCGTATTGCATGGAAAAGTTCTCCACAAAATACCTTTGCAGTAAGGGGAGGTCTTCCTTTCGGTCCGCCAGTTTGGGTAACGAGATTTCAGTCATGGATAGTCTGTAATAGAGATCTTCGCGGAACTTATGCTCTTGGACTAAAGCGCGCAGGTCCCGGTTGGTCGCAGCAATAACGCGAACGTCCACCTTCCGAAGCACGGGCGATCCCACTCTCTGGACTTCTTGATTTTGAAGCACTCTGAGCAGCTTGGCTTGGCCTGCGAGTGGCATGTCACCGATTTCATCCAGAAATACGGTTCCTTGATGGGCATACTCAAAGAGCCCGATCTTATCATGGGCAGCGCCGGTAAATGCTCCTCGCACATAGCCGAATAACTCGCTTTCGAACAAGGTCTCGACCAATGCCGAACAGTTACAGATGGCCATCGGTTTACCCGATGCGGGGCTCAACCGGTGAAGGGCACGGGCCGCGAGTTCCTTTCCCGTTCCCGTGTCTCCAGTTAGAAGCACCGTCCTGAAATGGGGGGCTATCCGGCGAATAGTGGCGAACACATCCATGATGAGCGGACTGCGGCCAACAATACCCTCCAATTGGAAGGCATTGACCAGCTTCTGGTCGAGATCCAATGCCAATCGCCGGAGGCGGCGTTCTGCGATCAACTTGGAAATTCGGTCGGCGAGAGCGCGGATATCAAGGGGCTTGGTCAGATAATCGGCCGCTCCCTTGCGAATCGCTTCGACGGCAGATTCGGCGGTGTAATACCCTGTCATCAGGATCACTTCCGTCGCTGGATCGGTTGCTAGAATTTGTTCCAGGAGAGACATTCCGCTTATCTTTGGCATCATCAAATCCAGAAGTACGATCTGGGGACGCTGTTCCAGAAAGAGGGCGAGGCCAACCTCCGGATCGGCGGCCGTGATAATCTCAAGCTCCTGTTGCTCCAGAGCCGACTCGATCAACCCTAGATTCTGAGATTCGTCATCGATCACTAGCAACTTGAGGCCGGCTTCGGTGTCGGTCTTCATGGGTGTGCTCCTCTGTGCTTGTCGGTCTTCCCTCGCGATTCTCCCAAAACCTCTTGTATTTTCTTCGCAAGCGCATCCCGCGTGAACGGTTTTTGCAGGAAAGCCACGCCGGGTTTCAGGATTGCGTGGTGCACGATCACATCTTCGGTGTGACCCGACACATACAACACTTTCATTTGTGAACGCATGGCCAGCAATAACTCAGCCAGTTGCCGGCCACTCATACCCGGCATGACTACGTCAGTGATCAAAAGCTGAATCGGATCGGGACATTGTCCAGCGATGCGTATCGCGTCGGCGCCATTAGCGGCCTCCATCACCCCATATCCCATGCTCTCAAGCAATCGATGGCTAAGTTCCCTGAGCGATTCTTCGTCCTCGACCAAAAGGATCGTTCCTGAAGCTTGCGGGAAGGGGGTGGTCGCCTCAGGCTGGACCGGGTTCAGGATTTCATTGACTTGGGGCATGTATACGTTGAAGGTTGAACCTTTTCCAACCTCGCTGCAAACGGAAATACAACCGCCGCTTTGCTTGATGATTCCGTATACCGTCGCAAGACCAAGTCCGGTGCCCTTACCCACCCCCTTAGTGGTGAAAAAGGGCTCGAACATGCGCGCTTGAGTTCTCTTGTCCATTCCGATGCCCGTGTCCCTGACAGCGAGCAAGACGTAATTTCCGGGTTGCGCTTCGATGTCGTGGTGTTGACCGCAGTGCTGGCCAAGTTTTGCGTTCGTGGTCTCGATGAACAGTTTGCCGCCATGGGGCATGGCGTCGCGAGCGTTAATAGCCAGATTGATGAGGACTTGTTCGATTTGTGTTGGATCGGCCTTCACATGGTCGAGTGCGGGATGCAGTTTGGTGACTAGTTCGATATCTTCGCCGAGCAGGCGAATGAGCATTGTGCTGGTGTCACTGACCACGGCGTTGAGATCGAGAACCCTTGGCGTAAGTACCTGTTTTCGACTGAATGCCAGCATTTGACTGGTCAACAAAGCGGCTCGTTGTCCCGCCTTTTTGACTTCTCCAACTCTGTGCCACAATAGACCATCCGCAGGAAGCGCTGCCAGCAGCAAGTCGCTGTAGCCGATGATCACCCCGAGAAGATTGTTAAAGTCGTGGGAAACTCCTGCCGCCAGTCTTCCCATAGCCTCCATTTTTTGGGCTTGGCGGTACTGCTCCTCCAGGGTTCGCCTTTCTGTGATATCCTCCGCGATCCCTTCGAAGCACGGTATTTGGCCTTCATGGCCCTTGATCACCCGTCCACACAAACGGACGACAATTATCGTGCGATCCTTGCGTCTCCAATTAAGCTCAAGGCCGTCGACTTTTCCAAAACGCCGCAAGGTTTGCAGAGTCGAGGTACGGTCAGCGGGATTATCGTAGATATCGCGGTCTAGGTTACGCGCGAGGAGTTCCTCTTTGGAGCCGTAGCCCAACATCGAGACCAACGCTGGATTGACGTCCAACAGAGTTCCTTGCGAATCCGATCTGAACAATCCATAGGTGGCGTTCTCGATAAATTCACGGTGCTTCTCCTCCGAATCCCGAAGCGTTTGTTCCGCGCGTTTGCGTTCTGAGATGTCGAGGAAAGTCACGACTGATCCGACTTGACGCCCGTTTTTCTCTATCGGATACGACCAATATTCGGCCGGGAAGCTCGTCCCATCGCGGCGCCACAGCGCTTCGTCAACGACGTGAGTGCTTTTGCCCTCTCGACGGGCAATATCAATCGGGCATTCCGCCAAGACGGAAGTAGTACCGTCAGCCCGAGTATGATGCACGAGTAAGTGCATGTTCTTTCCCAACAAGTCCTGGGGATCTCGATAGCCCAGGAAGCGGAGGCACGCCGGGTTACAGAAGGTGCAATTGCCCTCACCATCCAGCCCGTAAATTGCCTCTGCGGTGGAGGTAAGAATAAGCCGTAGTTGTTCCTCGCTATTTCGCAAGGCTTGCTCGGCCCGGTTTCGATCGCTCACGTCTCGCAGTACATGAATGCAGCCTTTGAACGTTCCATTCGTGTTTTGCAGAGGCGTGCTGGTTACGTCGAAGGTCCTGCCCAAGCGAGACTCTTCAAAGTCATTCCGCTGAGCTGCGCCGGTGGCCAGGAGCCGTTCATGTGGACAGTCTGGCGGGGCGTGCGGAAGACCGTGCAACACCTCGTAACACGGCTGGCCGATCAGTTCGGAAAACGGCATTCCAAATATTTCGCTGGCGGCTTGATTGGCGCGCTGCACGCGACATTGGTCGTCGATGATCAGTACCGCGTCTGGCACCGAGTCGAACGTCAGTTCCCACTCTTTCTTAGCCGCCAGTATCCGAGCATAAAGCCAGGCTTCTTCGTCCCGGTGTACCTTTTCTCGCAGGGTCTGGCCGACCGCAATCGGGAGAAGCTCAAGACGGCTCTTGAGAACATAGTCGGAGGCTCCGTGCTTGATGTATTCAACTGCGGCCTCATCTCCCAGGGTCCCCGTGACCACGATGAAAGGAATTTCCTTCTTGGATTGATGAAGCATTTCGAGCGCATCGAGCCCCGTCCACGAGCGCAGGTTGTGGGCACAGATGAGAAGATCGTAATCGGCCCGCTGTAGGCGCTCCTGGAAGGGTACTGGCAAGTCGACGATATCAAAGGAGAGGGAGTAACCAGCACGCTTCAAAGTGGCGACGATCAGCTCCGCATCCGCAGGCGCGTTTTCCACAATCAGGAGGCGAAGCGGACGCTTCGATGTAAGTGGAACCTCCTCTCCCAATGCGCTTTTCTTTTTGGCAGCCATCCCTTATCCCCCTTGAACGCCCGCTCGGGGGGGCGGCTGATTCACTCCTAACCAGAACTGGGCCAGTTGCTTGACGGTCTCGCGGAATTTTTCGAAATCGATGGCAAATGCTGCACCCGCGAGGAACAGCACGCCCAGGATGTTCCCAAACACGATGACGGCTTTTATCTGGAATGAAATTGCCTGGGCGGCCTGATATCGGCGAATCAACTGCCGACTTTCTTGCTCTTTCATCTGCATGACGAGAAATATGATCCCCAGCAGCGACCGTGTTTCCATGCCTCCGCGCACCGTAGTCGTTCCTCTCTTGCTGCCGGGCGTGAGATTCTCAGGAAACTCAGAAAGCTCGTTTGAAACAAGCGGCCGGAGTTCCTGCAAAGCCTGCCGTTGCCGCGGATTGTCGGAGGTCAATTGACCCAAGTCGTTCAAGTCGTCTCGGATATCGACGAGATCGGCCTTGTTCGATGAAAGATAGTGTTCGTCACTGATGAAGGTGAAGGTGAAGCTGCGCTGGTTCGTTCCTGCGGAGATCAAGTGCACGAGCACGGTATCCAGCTTCTGCAGAACGATGTGCGCGTGCATGACCCGGCTTTGATCTTCGTCTACGCGAAGCATGGAACGGTAAGAAATCGCTCCCATCCAACCGAGATGCGCCAACGCAAGTCCACACGACGCTACAAGTCTCGCCCCGAGAGTCATTGCTTGAGCCCCCCTCAGAATGGTCCACGTGCGCCCATCCTGAGGTTGTGGGCGTTGACATAAAAGCCATCTTCTGGAGCCGTGTGCTATATGTCTGCATAATAGCGTTGTATACACTGGGTTGTATGTAATGGCATTTCCCGAAGCGTGTCGGTCATTTCCCCTACGTAGCGCGGTACTTTACCGCAAGCCGTGCTGGGGCTGTGCACAGGTGTCGTGGCCTAGACGACGGTTTGCCGACAGAAAGTGCGCAGTCCGCCGTCGCAACGACGACGATGATATTGTCCCGTAACGTTGGAGGACCGGGGAACCTTGCCGACGGCGAATCGTAACGATTGAGGAGACCCTCATCGCCTTTGTCGACGTGGCCCCCAGAACCCGTCGGCAACAAGGACACAGCGCAGCTCACAACCTTGGTTTACTGCCTGCGTTAGGCGGCGCGACTAGCCGCAATATGGTGGGCGGTCGAGATCTCCACTCGCAACGTTTCCTGCATGGGCTTGGTTTCGAGCACCGATTTCAACGTCTGAACCACTGAGTCGTAATGCCCGCGGTGGTAACGCTCCGCGCTTTCCTTTGTGTCCCAGAAACTGAGGCACACGACCCGCTGTTGGTCATCGCTGGCCCGGAGAGCAATCAAGTCTACGAAACCCGGCTGCTTCTGTAAGATAGGCAGTACTTCAAGGCGCACCTTCTTGACTGCTTCTTCGCTCATGCCCGTTTTCGCTTGGCATTCGACAATGCGTGTGAACATCGATCCATCCTCCTGATTTGTAGAACTTGTCAGCTAACTATCCAAGTCTTGCTCTGTCCGCCAATCCAAGTACGCCTTGGCGGTCTCAATCGCCTCCTCCAGGCTCCTTTCCGTTTCCTCATAGACCTCGTGTCCGTGCCGAAAAACGACCACGTGAAACTCCGGCTGGAGGTGTTTGTCCATCATGGGTACGACGGCTACCAAGCAGTGTCCCGACCTGCAACGGGCCTCAAAGGTAATCATGTTCACTAAGTAACATCCTGGCCAGAAGTTGAGAAAATGGCGCAGAGCCGTAATTGTGGGAGGAACACTACTGGGCTTGTAACTCTGCGCCGCAGCGCCCCAGCGTTGTCTACCGTACCTTGTGCGAGCAACGCCGTCTATCCGGCTTTGGCCTGACAAATGTCGCCAATTGCCCGACGGACATTTCCAGGCAAAAATGGGGGTTATATGAGAATTAGCGGGCTGGTAGTCTAAGAAACGAGCCTTAGCATCGCTTCGGCCTCGCAGTCACCTGTCAGCACGCTCGCAGCCAGTTTAGCCTTCGCCTGATCCGGGGTCAGGGGCGTAATTCTTGGGGTCTCGTAGGGCTTCTTCCGGAGTTGGTCAGGCGGCTGACGTACTTCATGTTCAGATGCTTCGTTGGTCTTCATGGCTCTTGATCACCTCACGATTGCTGTTCTGGGGCGGCACTCGTAAGTACCACAGTCCTCGATACTTCGTGCGCTTAGCCCACCCCTCTTCTTCCAGCAGAATCAACGCCGTGACGATGTTGCGAGGTGTTTCCCTGAAGCGGAAGGCTAATTCTTTTACCTCGATGCGGACTGGCTGATGCAAATACTGCTGATAAACCATTTGCCCGTGCTCTATGATCGCTTCTCTCAGTTGCCTGATTTCTTCCGTGTCTTGTCTTGCATCAAATGGCTCACCGCGAAACATCGCTGCTAGATTACTGAGGAACGGTCGCGATTTGCGCAGATCCATATTCGACTCCAACAGGTCAACTTGAGAACATGAGAACAAGTGAGCCCACTCTTCGAACGGTTGCCCTCCGGCAGAAGCGTCGCCGAGTCCACACTCTACTTGGTTTACGAGCATAGCACGGCACCCCGATCTGGGGGGAGGTTAGCGAGAGACTGGAGGCTCCACGCCGAATTGGCCCCGTGTCGCACACCCTACGGTTTGTTATCAAAGCTGTCTATCGGGATTTTTCCTGACCTCTGTCAGGCAATTGACGGACAGAGGTCGCCGCAACATGCAGGTGGTTCGGCAAAACGCAGGAAAGTCTGCAAGAGGTCGTGGTTGCCAGGGCTAGGATGCCTGCTGGAATTCAGCGTTGAACATGCCCGTCTGGAGTGCATAACGGACGATGTCCGACCGGGTTCGCAGCCCCAGCTTTTCCCGGCTTCGGGCCCGGTAGGTTTCAATTGATTTTCGACTTATGTTCAGGCTAGAGGCAATCTCTTTGAGAGTGTAGCCGAAGGCGAACATTCTGAGAACTTCATCTTCGCGCCGGCTGAGCGCCTTAGTGCCGGACTCTGCTTGCCGGGCAAGTAATTCGAAAAGTGCATCGCTTAACTCGGGATCGACATATCTGCGGCCGTGGGAGGCGGCACGAATGGCAGTGAACAGCTCTCGAGGTGTGGCGTGCAGAAGAACGTATCCGAGCGCACCGGCTGCCAGTAGCAAACCCACGTAGGCATGGTGAGTCTCACGACCCAGAACGACTATTCCGGCGCCAGGAACCGCTGCGCGAAGCGAGGCGACGAGTTGCGCACAACTTGGTTTTGTGAGTTCAGCGAACACGATGACGACGTCGGGTCCGAGCTTGCTCGCCTGCTCGATAGCGTCCCTACCGCCTGCTTCCCCTGTGACTTCGAATCCTGCTTCGGAGGCGAGCAGGTGCCCTAAACCCACGCGAGCGATCGCTTCGTCACTGATCACGAGCAGGTTCGTCGTTTTCATAAAATCCGGAAAATCATGATAAATATATGACTTGAGAGCCAGAGAATACTATTAAGCATTGGGCAGTCCGGGATAGCAGAAAGGAGAATGCATATAGTGCTTTAGTTTAGGAGGCTTTTGCCTGTGGGATACGGAGCCTTTCAACCATCCTTACCAATTCGGCCAGAGAACGTGCCTCCATCTTTTCCATGACGCGGCTACGGTGAGCCTTTACCGTGTTTTCGGTGGTTCCAATCCGAGCCGCAATCTGCTTGTTGAGCATGCCGGAAACGACCATGATCGCGACTTCGCGCTCTCGTGACGTCAGCGATTCGAAGCGCACC
>Ga0182027_10000547_pt1 | contig 64886 bp, 51 predicted proteins | sample 712E1DmetaG_FD_121300 | JGI IMG/M metagenome (GOLD analysis project Ga0182027, IMG submission 121300) | Permafrost microbial communities from Stordalen Mire, Sweden - 712E1D metaG (Illumina Assembly) | ecosystem: Environmental > Terrestrial > Soil > Wetlands > Permafrost | place: Sweden...
AACCCCGATGAACGCTTCAGCCGATCTATCCATGGTTAAGACCTGCAACACATCACCAGTAGTTGCCGGACTGCTTATTCAATATACCTTAACCATACACAACAACGGGCCGAGTGATGCCCTTGGCATCTCGGTCAGTGACGCAGTGTCTGCCAGCATCATCAATCCTCAGTATTCAACCGACGGAGGAACTACCTGGAGTTCATGGACCAGTCCATACAGTGTGGGAACCATGACCTCGACCAGTACAGTAATTATCCTGATTCGTGGTACTGTCAACAGCAGTGTGAGCGGAAGTATTGCCAACACGGCAAGTGTAAGCAGTACGACTCCTGATCCCATTCCCGAGAACAATACTTCTACCGTTACAACCCCGGTGACAACTTCAGCGGATCTCTCCATAGTTAAGACCTGCAACACCTCACCGGTCGTTGCCGGACAACTTATTCAATATACCTTAACCGTGCACAATAACGGACCGAGTGATGCCTTAAATGTAACGATAACGGATGTCATTCCTGTTTCGATTTCGAATGTTATGTATTCTGTTAATGGTGGCACTTCCTGGTTCATATGGAATGGTACATACAATGCCGGTACACTTGCTGCGAATCAAACATTTTTACTCCTCATCCAGGGGACAGTAAACAGTAATCCTTTAGCACCTTTAACTAACACGGCAACTGTTTCAAGTACAACCATTGATCCTAATCCTTCTAATAGCACATCTACAGCTACTGTTGTTGTCAACGAACCACCTGTGACTTTTAATGAGAATATCTATGTATGCAAAGATGGAAGTGGAACAATTGATATATTAGCAAATGGAGACTATTCTCCACAAGGATATCCACTAGCTGTTGCCCCCATTCCGTTAGAATTACCCAGTCATGGAACATTTATCTGGATAAGCGGAAGCATATTTATTTACCAACCAACACCCGGATATACCGGTTCTGACAGGATGATTGTATCGGTTTGCGATAACCATCTTTTGTGTACACCCGATACCATCTTTGCGAATGTAGTTGCTGCAGTGACCGCTGATGCTGGTCCGAACCAATTGCTTTGCCAGGAGTATACCACATTCCTGACGGGAAGCTTCCCCCCTGCCGGAAGTATTGGTAACTGGACCTTTGTATCAGGGCCGAATATAGTAACACCTGGCCCCTCAAATTCCCCGGCAGCCACTGTGAGCGGATTGATTCCAAGCGTGATTCCATATATTTTCCGCTTTACTATTTCTACGGCATTTCCGGGAGGAACAACCTGTACCAGTGAAGACACCATGAACATCATCAATTATCATTATCCAAGTCTGCCATATGCCGGACCTGATCAGCTTCTGTGTCTGACCTCGGGAACAAGCATGTCAGCAACCATGCAGGCCAACATTCCTGTTTATGGCACCGGGACCTGGCTGCAGCAAAGCGGACCAACAACTGCCCTGATTACTGATGTCCATGATCCGAATACTACCATCTCAAATTTGATCCATGGAACTTATGCATTCCTTTGGAAAATCGGAAATGGCATATGCGATTCCAACCAGGATGAGGTGTTTATAACTGTCAATATTCCATCTACAGCTTCCGCCGGACCTGACACGACTATCTGTGAGGGCTCGGTATTTTATAATTCTGGTGCACAGGCAGCAAATTACACTACCCTTCAATGGGCAACAACCGGATCCGGATATTTCAATAACATCTCCTTGTTGCATCCGATATACACGCCCGGCGCCGGAGATATTTTAGCCGGTTTTGTAAGGTTGTATTTAACTTCTTTCAGCCTGGGACCATGTCAATCTGCTGTCGATACCATGATCCTGACCATTAAAAGGGCTCCAATTGCCAACACAGGATCTAATTCATCCACATGCCAGGGAGTTCCTTTCATGGTAACACTTGCCACGGCACAGTTTTACACTTCATTATTGTGGACAGCCCCAGGCCCGGGTTTACTCACCAATGCCACGACACTGAATCCAACATACACTCCGGCACCTGCACAAACAGGCCCGGTCGTATTGACACTTACAGTATTCGGTAATGCCCCCTGCGGATCTGCTTCTTCCCAAATGACATTGAATATCATCCCTGCACCGCTTGCTGATGCCGGTCCGAATTTACCGATCTGTGAAGGCTCAACCTTTACAGTCCTCGGTTCTTCGGCTTCAAATTACAGTTCACTCCTTTGGACTACCTCAGGTACGGGAAACTATATTGATCCCACAATCCTGCATCCGGTCTATACGCCGAGCATAGCCGATATCCTTGCTGGTACTGTAAAATTGTACCTGCAGGCAAATGGGAATGCTTCTTGTACTTTCGTCAAGGATTCTATGACCCTGACCATTGTCAGGGCACCAGTTGCTTATGCAGGTCAGGATGGAAGCACCTGTCAGGGCCAGGCCTTCACTGTTTCAGGAGCAATGGCACAGTATTACAGTTCCTTTCTCTGGACAGATAACGGAAATGGTACGTTAGGTGGAGCTACAACCTTAACTCCTATATATTATCCAGCTCCCAATGAAACAGGCCCGATAACACTGACCCTTACCGTTACCGGAAACCAGCCTTGCGGAATCGTCAGCGACCAGATGACGCTGGATATTACCCCGGCGCCGGAAGCATTTGCCGGTCCGGATGCCACCATTTGCGAGGGCTCGGATTATACCGTTACTGGCGCTTCTGCTTCCAACTATACCGGAATATTATGGACATCCAACGGATCAGGTACCTTAACCAATGCGACAACCCTGATCCCGACTTATACCCCGACAACCAATGAGGTTGGCGCTATTACCCTGACACTGAACGTTTATGGATATACTCCATGCGGCGCAGCTACAGATTTCATGCTATTACAGATCACGCCGAAAGCAACCGCTTATGCTGGACAGGATTTATCCACCTGTGGAGCAGTCCCGGTAACGCTTGCTACTGCAACTGCCACCAATTACATTTCATTGGAATGGAGTACTTCGGGTTCGGGAACCTTCAATAACCCGACATTACTTAACCCAATATATACGCCAAGCGCAATTGATATCCTCAATGGAAATGTCGTCCTGACACTAACTGCAATTGCAGGGGATCCATGTCCTGCCGCTTCAGATAATATGACGCTGACGATCTCGAAAGAGGCTGTTGCCAATGCAGGGCCTGATCAAGCTACCTGTGAGGACATTTCCTATATGATTTCGGGTGCTTCTGCGCAGAACTATGCTTCTATCTTATGGACCCATAATGGGATGGGAACACTCATAAATGCCAGCACAATCACACCGACTTACAACCCTGCTGCAGGAGAAACCGGCCAGGTGATCCTGACACTTACCGTAACACCGGTTGCACCTTGCCAGGCTGTAACAGATCAGATGGTATTGACCATCTCCAAATCAGCTACCGCAAATGCCGGCCCGGATACTACCAGCTGTGCAGGAGATCCCTTCGTTCTTTCAGGCGCATCGGCTACCAACTACCAATCGGTAACCTGGACAACCAGCGGAACAGGAAGCTTTAACGATCCGCACACAGTTAACCCGGTTTATACACCGAGTGCAGTGGATATTATTAACGGAGCTGTCGTCCTGACCATGACGGTCGATCCGATTGTTCCTTGTATGGTCGCTGTTGATAACATGATCCTGATACTTACCGGAAGCCCTGTTGCCAATGCAGGTCCCAATGGATCAACCTGCGCTGGCGTGCCATTTACTGTTACAGGTGCAACAGCAGCGAATTACAGTTCCATCCTCTGGACGACGAACGGCCTGGGTATCCTCTCCGGATCAACAACGCTGACGCCAACATACACACCTGCCCCGGGTGAATCAGGAACCATTATTTTGACGTTAACCATTCATGGTGCCGGGGGATGCACCAACGTTACAGCGACCAGCCAGATGAATATTCTGATAAACCAGCCGATCACTGTCAATGCAGGTAATGATCAGACCATTCCCCGAAATTCATCCACAACACTGCTTGGACATGCATCAGGAGGATCAGGAGTGTATGCATTCAGCTGGCAACCTGAGTCTTTACTGATCGGCGCTTCGACAGATCATCCCGAAACAGTGAAATTGAGTGATGATGTCACTTTCATCCTGACCGTCACCGACCTTTTAACGGGCTGTCAGAATACCGACAGCGTGAATATTTTCATGAACCAGGGAATCGAATCTATTATAGCCGTCAAGGACTACGATACAACCGCTGTCAGTATCCCGATCGACATCAGTGTTCTGTCCAATGACACTTATTCGAAAAACCTGGCAGTCAATGTAACACTCTGTGGAGGACCCGATCATGGATTAGCCAATGTTTTCAGCGATAATACGATTTATTATACGCCTACCCGTGATTTCACAGGCCATGATTCCTTGTGCTACATTGTTTGTTACAACCAGTACCCGGAAATTTGTGATACGGCTGAGGTCTATATCTTCGTTAGCTCCGAGTCGCCGGTACACTGGCTGATCATCTACAATGTCATTACACCAAACGGAGACGGAGTCAATGATGAATGGATAATCGATGGCATTGAAAGATTCCCGGATAATACCGTTCAGATCTTTAACCGTTGGGGAGATAAGGTCAATTCCTTTGAACATTACAATAATACTTCACAGGTCTGGAAGGGGGATAATTATAAACATGAGCCATTGCCTGATGGGACCTACTACTATGTACTAACGATCAGAGACGGAGGAACCCGTACCGGATGGGTATGGATCAGGGGAAGTTCGAAATAATTCAGGATCCTCATTATGGCTTCGGTTAAAATGTTATTGTTGTTTAAAATATCAGAAATGAAAAAGATAATGATCATCGTTTTCCTGTTTGTCAGCTCTGCAGCTTTTGCCCAACAGGATGTCCTTTTCACTCAATATATGTTTGATAAGCTGGAATTCAACCCGGCCTATGCCGGAAGCCAGGAACTCTTCGCCATGGATATGCTTACCCGCATCCAGTGGGTGGGTATTAACGGAGCTCCGAGAACTATTTCTTTTACAGCCCATACGCCATTGAGGAATCCCCATATCGGACTGGGCTTTGATGCCATCCGTGACGAACTGGGGCCGACAGTTGATTATGGAGTGTTGGGTTCATTTGCATACCGGGTCATTTTCCCGACCACAAAACTGTGCTTTGGCATTGCAGCCGGGATTAAATATGCCGACATCGACTGGAATGCACTTGATCCCAAGGAGGGAAATGATTTTGAGCTGAATAACCAGGTCAAAAACAAAGTCGTGCCCGATGTTGATTTCGGCATCTACTATTATGGCAAGCAATTCTATGTGGGAGTATCCTCCAAGCACCTGCTGCAGAACCAGATGATCGTTGAAAGCACATCTCCATCGGATACCAAGAGCAGCTATACCAAGCTTCTCCGGCATTTTTACGGGATGGCAGGCGGAGCCTTCCCATTGGGAGACGACGTAGTGTTCATGCCATCGATTTTATGTAAATATGTTGAGAATGCCCCTTTTCAGACAGATCTGAATGCCAGTTTCATGATCTTTAACGTCTTGACACTTGGAGCTTCTTACCGCACTGATGCTGCCTTGGGTGTTTTGGCAGAAATCAACATTACAAAAAACTTCATCTTCGGCTATTCTTATGATATCTGGTTTAATTCCCTGCAACAATACAACAAGGGCTCTCATGAAATACATCTTGGATGTTGTTTTGATATCTTCGACAGGAACCGTATGCTTACTCCCAGGTATTTTTAATATTTAAACAGAACAGCGTATGAACAAGCGTACATCATTATTCATCCTTTTCCTTGCAATCGTCTATACTATTCCGACTTCCGGACAGATAAAAAAGGCTAAAAAAGAGATGAACTTCTTCAATTACTCGGAGGCAGTTTTGATCCTTCAGAAAACCATTCACAAGAACGATCCCAAAACAATTAATGAAGCTACTCTTTTGATTGCGGAATGCTATCGTAAACAGAATGACATGTTGAATGCAAAAGCCTGGTATGAAAGGGTGCTTGTTTCCCGAAATACCGATCCCATGAACTTTTATTATTATGGACAGGCTTTGCGTGCAACGGGCGAATACCAGAAGGCAAAAATTATATTTCTGCATTATGATTCGATCACATCGAAAGACAAACTGGGAAAAATTTATGCTTCTTTCTGTGATAGCGCAATGACTTGGCAATCGCATCCCCCGGCCTATGAAATTAAAAATGCTTCGGCACTGAATTCCAAACAATCGGATTTCGGGCCGGCTTTTTATGACAACGGAGTTATTTATACCAGCGACAGGGTCCTGTCCAGAATGGATGATAAAAAATATGGCTGGACAGGAAATAGCTTCCTGCACCTCTTTTGTGCTGATCCTTTATACCTGGATGATTATTTCAACGATTTTAATGCACCAAAACTTGCGCCGGAAATGCTCAACCAGGGATATCACGACGGACCAGCAACATTTAACAAGGCTTTTACAGAGATCTACCTTAACAGGACCTTCATTCATAGGGATAAAGGAAGGAAAGACAACAAAAGTATAAGGACTCACCTGTTGAAGATTTTTTATGCGACGCGAAAAAACGGGAAATGGGGAAAGCTTAAACCCTTTTTCCTCAATAACGATGAATATTCAATCGGACATCCTGCATTGTCACCCGATAGAAAAACACTCTATTTTGTTTCTGATATGAAAGGAGGCGGCGGTGGTACCGATATTTACTCCTGTACGCTTGAAGGTGGGAAATGGAGCAATCCCACGAACCTTGGGGCAGTCATCAATACTTTCGGAAATGAGATGTTCCCTTTTATCGCCGATAATGGAGATCTCTATTTTGCATCTGATGGGCACCCTGGGTTTGGCGGATTGGATCTCTTCGTTTCAAAAATGGCAGATGGAAAATGGTCCACCCCGAAAAACCTTGGACTTCCCATAAATTCCTCATATGATGACTTCGGTCTTGCTGAATATAAAAACACCGGGAAAGGTCTTTTCTGCTCCAACCGTCCCAATGGCAAAGGAGCGGATGATCTATATTGTTTCAACCACATTCCTGGAGAACAACCGAAACCACCCGTTGTAACGCCTTCGCCTGATTTCGTTTCAGGATGCGTGAAAGACAAGACGACACTGGAGCCCATTCCGGGTGCAACCGTCTTTTTACTCGATAATGATTCCGGAAAAGTCCTCATTCTTAAAACAAATTCAAATGGATGTTTTAAAACCCCGGTGAAAAAAGGTACACACTACCTCGTGAAAGCCATGCAAAACGGTTACATTGCCGACTGCCTCCCGTTCACTTTTGATATAGCCATTACCCAGACCGATCTTTCCATTCCCAGGGACCTTCTTCTGGATAAACTTGCCGTAAACCGGAAATTCAAACTGGAGAATATCTATTATGACTTTGATAAATGGAATATCCGGAAGGACGCAGAACCATCGCTGAATAACCTGGTACGGATCATGAAAGAGAATGCGATTACAGTTGAACTGGGTTCTCATACCGACTGCCGCGGATCCGATGAATACAACTTGCGGCTTTCACAACACCGTGCAGAGTCTGCAGTTCAGTATATTGTTTCCGCTGGAATTGACCCGTCCAGGATCAAGGCACATGGATATGGAGAAACCCAGCTGGTAAACAAATGCCGGAATGGTGTTCCCTGCACCGAACCTGAACACCAGGCAAACCGCAGGACCGAATTCAAGGTGCTCTCATCCTACGAGGATAAAACAAATGATACTTTCAACCCTGAAAAGTTCAGGGAAGGTGATATCATTGACAGCAGGTTCCTGCCCGATGGATTTTTCTCTAATTGTTTCCATGAGGTGAAGTGAGCCCTGATTTCGGACAATAGGGTCATCCGGGAGGAACTTCGATTTCATCAAAAAAAAAAGCCGGGCAACAACTGTCCGGCTTTCTTCTGCAAACAAGGCTAATTATTCTCCGCCTGTCACTGGCGTCTGAAGTATAACAAACAGGTCGAATGGATAGGTAATTCCATTCTTGAATGCGCCAGTCTGTGAAACAGGAGCGCAGTATAAAGAAAAAGTTGAAGTTCCCAGCGGATCAAAGATCAGGGAAGCAGTGCGTGTTCCAAGTTTCGGACCAAACTCATTAAAGGTATAGGTTGACAATCCGGGATGAACTGCCTGGACAGGGGCAACAAGCATTCCGCGTTCATCCGTCATGGCAACATAGATATTACCTGCATTGGGCGGAAAGCCTTTCGGCAGGTGGATCTGTACCTTATAATGTACCTGACCGGTTCCGACCTGGTTTGCGGCAATTACTTGTAAGGAAATCATCAGGATGCTGATGGCGACGAGGGTTTTTGCAATTGTTTTCATGGCGTTGGTTTTTGGGGGTTTTGTACGAACAAAATTATACCCGGTCCTTGTCATTCAGGAAATTGATTCCTGCGGAGTACGAAAATGGTTCCATAGAAAATCAGGAAAATCCCGGCAAAAAATGACATACCGTCCCAGGGGTCTTGATTTTTTGCGGAGATCCTTAATAAAAATTCAAGTTTCCCTGAAAAAATGCAAAAGGAAAAATCAAAATTGGCAGGATTTTAATAAAATTAACAGGTTCATCAATTCATCAGCTTAAAACTGTTGCAGGAGGAAGATCAGATGGATTTCCGATCGGGTATTTCCATTTTTTCAGCTATACAGATGGATTGCAACTTGTTGAATGACCAGGGATGATCATAATTAAAAAATGCTCCGTATGGCCGTTTTAAAAGCGTGATCAGGTAGCGGGTATCTTTGTCGTGTTCCGGTTGTATCCGGGCTTCAATATCCTGCCAGTCGGGAGAGCATAATTTCAGGGTGATGAACAAGTCGGATTCCAATGACGACAGCGTGATCGTGCTCAGGTCGTCCATTAACAGTTTATTTTTTGTACGGTTGAGGTGGCGTTCCCCGAATTCGGAGAGAACCTGCATATACTTCCCGAACAGGATATGTTCATTCAGAAGAAAGACGATGCCGGGAGAATCAAAAGCCCTCCAAAAGGCAAGTGGATGAGGTTGGCATAAAAACCTTCCAAGCATAAAGGCCCCGGCAGAAAACCCACCGAGCTTATCTTTCCGGCATAACCGGATCATGCTCCTGAAAAACAAGATCTTCCTTTCGGTTGAAAGTAAACTGTAGATTTTATGCTGATCAAGGTGTGATCCGATCCCGCTCTTCAGAATTTCTGTGCAATAATAATCCATATGGGCATCAAACCAGCCGTTCACAAATTCAACCGCTTTCTGGGGGTGCTGGTCAAAATCATTGCGGATCAGCTTGACTAAGTCCGGCAATGTCATGGCTTCTTCGGTCTTCAGAGTATCCAGTATCTCCTGGTAGTAACCATAGGCTTTGGCCATATTGATGAATACCTTTTCTTCCTTTTCTTCCATTTCAAGGGATTTGCCTTCCAGGTATTTCTGAAAACGTGCCGGTTTATAATTGGCTTTACCGATATAGATGCAATGATGCTTGCTCGACACCGTGATCCATTCTCCCTCATGGATGATTATCCCGGCATCGTTGGAGATGGCATTTTCAGCCAGGCTCATGTGATGGTTCTTCAGGTTAATAAAAGCAGGGATACCATACCCCAGGCAGGCAGTCACCACATGTATGGCCAACGGGTTCATGCTTAGAATGGCATCCAGCTCGCCCATGAAGATGGTTTCAGAAGGAATGAAGTTTTCTTTGCAAAGACAGACCTTTTCGCCTTTCTTTTTTGCTTCCAGGGCTTTTACCATTGAGAAGTAGATCCTTGTCGATACTGCGGACCGGGGAAGTACCGAAACGCCAAAGCCAAATAAAGTCAGGGATTTAAGCGAGAGATCATCGATCCGTTCGGAAAATATCTGGCGCAGATGATAAGGCCGGATCAGCTGGATCACCCTTTTTTTCGAAATGATCTTTTTTTGATAAAGGTCGATGGCTGTCAGAAGCGTTGACCTGCCGGTGAGTTCCGACATATTCAGCTGGAGAATTGCAAAAAGCGAGATCCCTTCAAATGATTCCACGGCAAATTCGATCGTTGCAGGAGAATTAAGTTTCACTTCCAGTTTTGGGAGCATCGGGGTGAAATGATAGATGGCCGGAAATTCTTCCTTGATTTCTTTGCGGTCAAAATACTCCCTTTGCTCCGCATGAATGGTTCCCGTCATGATCTCCTCCCCGAAAATTTCCCTGACACTTTCTATCTGTATCCCAAGCCCGGTGCGCGGGTGACGGCTGTAAAGGACTCCCGGGTAGGAATCCTTATTCCGAACCGTCCATACCATTTTTTGCAGGATTAATGCAGGAAAGGTACCATGGCCGCGCTGAAATGTATATATCAGGTCCTGGTTACGCGTATAAAAGCTATGCGAAACACTCATGAACATCATTGCCTGATAGTACGCATCATGCAGGATCCTTTCATCGAGGGTTTCAATCTTATTAAAAAGATGAGCGATCTGGTCCTCAATATCGTCTGCAACCGGGACACAATTTTCTTTCTCTTTACGGAAAAATTCCTCTCCCGAACCCAATATCTGGCATAACGACTGAAGGTTATTCAGATAAATTTTATTTGCTGCCACTCGCCCATATTGCCGCTCCAGCGAATGGAAACTTAGCTTTGTAACCCCAACATTCAGATAGGTTGGCATCAGGCCGGGGATATAATATGGAGTGGCCGACCGCATCGCAAACACAAGGGCATGATCAGGATCTCCCAGCTTTTCGCCCGTCATTTTTTCCAGGTTGGAAATAGCCGCCAGGAGACAGGTTTCCCTCTCCCTGGCATTCAACTGGTAAGAATGTGAAGTTAGCACGCAGAAATCCGGAACAGGATAGCCTTCCTGATAAAGATCAAGCAGCACTTTCCCTTTCTGGCTCAAAAGAAGTTCGTCATATGGATTTGTTGTTGCTGCAGGAACCACAGATTCGTTTTCGATAAAATTTAACGAACCAAACCTTGATTGAAGCGATTTCAGATATTGTTTGGAGAGGGATTCTCTTTTTTTTCGTGCACTGGCATTATCATTTAACGCAGCAATGAGGAGGTCCAGGTATTGCAATGCCTGTTCCCGGTCGGAATGGCAAAGAAAGGACACATCGATATTTTTTAATGGAAGCAATTGAAACGGTTGCTCTCCAGAGTTTTTAAATTCCAGTTCAGGCATCAGAAAACCGGGAGAACCTTCCGTCAAGCCTTCATCAAATGGTTTTGAAAGTACCTGTTGTATGGAATAATAATTCGGATAATAAGCCCTCAGGCGGAATTCTGTTTTGGGTTTTCGGGACATATCCTGGCTTGTGACGGAAAGATAGTTAACTTTTTCAAATTTCCGAAAAATTTCCGATCATCCTTCCATTTCCAAATAGAAAAATGGTAAAATCTAAAATGGCAAAATCATTTTACCAGTTTACATTTTACCATCTTACCAATTCGAAACAGTTATCCCCATTTCTTCACGGCCGCACCAATGGCAGGACCTGCTTTCGCAAGATCTTCCGGTTTCATCACGGGAAGCCAATCAATATCTGCGTTCAGCCACAAAAAAAATGGTTCCGCAATTCCAGGTAATTCAGATGCATCGTTTATATTAACGATGATATAGGCACCCCTTTGTCCGCATATCGTCGTAAAATAGGCTGCTTCTGCCTTTATTTCGGCAAGCAGTCCACTCATCTTTTGTCCAAATTGTGGATCCTTGAGAGCCTCATTCCCTTTTTCAATTGACATTCGCATTTTCATTATATATTTCATATGATTTCTCCTTAATGTTTAAGTTAAAAAAATTGATTTCATTTATTCTTAAAAGAAAAGAAATCAATAATCGCACAAAGATAATTCGGAAACAGTCTAAATAAAAATTTAATTTTAATCTGGACTAAATTAAGTTCTATTTGTATTCTGATTTACCGGTTTGAATTTCATAAAAGATACCGGTATCCGAATTTCTTGTCACATTTAAAATAGGAGAAAATAATTATGCAATCAATTCCACGGAAACTAATGATGACCCTTATGGCTGTCATGGCGATGGCCGGGGCATGGGCACAGGCAAGTTCACCTCTGATGAGTGCTTTTTTGTGACCGGCATTATAAGCAGGAAATCAATATCTGAATACCATCCTTGAAAAGAAAAAAAATCCAAGAAGCTCCAGGTAAAAGACAAGTAACTTTATTTTCCGAAGACTTTTTTCAGGATCTCGGAGGTACGTTCTACAGGGTTCTGACGGATCTTTAATTCCTCTTTGGCAATCATGGTAAAAAGCCCATTGATGGCCTTATCCGTCACATATTCGGTGAGATTCGGGTTTTGCCGGGTAACGAAAGGGATCTGGTTGTAAGTCTTCACGACATCCGCCCAAAGCCGCGTGGCATTGACCTTGTCCAGCGAAGCTTTTACCACCGGGCTGAATTTCGATTTGAGCTCCGGGGTTGTCGTCCGGGCAAGATATTGCGTGCAGGCATCATTCTTACCACCAACAAGTTGAATTGCATCCGTAATGCTCATATTCCGGATGGCGGAAACGAAAATAGGCTCAGCCTCTTTTGCTGCATCTTCAGCGGCACGGTTGATGGAGAGGATTACCTCGTCTGCCTGACTTCCCAGGCCCATCGCTCTCAGTTTCGATTCAATGATTCTGGCATTCTCGGGGAACGGGATCTTGATCTCCGGGTTGCCAAAATACCCGTTGACTTTTGATACCAGGTTCACACCTGTTCCTGTACCCTTAACAAGGGCTTCTTTTATGCCGCTCACTGCATCTTTCTCGGACAGCCCCTGATTCGCCGGTTGAACCAGTTTCATGGCTTCATTCAGGATCTGGGCCTTCGATATAACTGTAAATCCCAGTAAAAGAATAACTGTCAGCAGGAGATGTTTTTTTTTCATAGGTTACCCGTTTTAAATTTCCAGAATGATACTGATAAAACGGGGAAAAAAAAGATTTGGTATCCGGTTTTTACTTGCTGATTCAAATTTCCCGACCGGATTATTCAGTTTTGCCGATGATACCGGATATTTGGATATCTTTGAAGCAGGAATGAAAACGCATACCTTCACCGGAATAATACACTTCCTTCAAAGGCTGATCATGTTCCTGGCTGGCGCCTGGCTGATGCTATATACTGTTTCATGTAAAAAGGATTCAACTTCTCCGGTTCCCGTTAAAAGAACATTACAGGTGTGGCTTCACCGGGTAAACACCATCAGTAAAGCTCAATATTTCCAAAACAGCTATGCCGGATTTGAGCTGGATGTGCATTATGATACATCGTTTAAGACTTTCCTTGTTAAACATGATGCCACGGATACCACAACCCTTACCTTATCTGCCTGGCTCAGCGCAATAACCGATCCGGGCCGGTTGGGCTACTGGCTTGATTTTAAAAATCTGGACGCTGATAACAAAGATTTGGCGCTGCCGGAACTGCTCCAAATCCGTAAAAACTTTGGGCTGGACAAAAAGGTCATCGTCGTTGAATCGTCCAGTCCTTCGAGCCTGATAAAATTCGATACACTCAATTTTTGCACCAGTTATTACATTCCCACTTTTGATCCATCAGGAATAACCCAGGAAGAGGAACTCACCTACAGGGATTTTATTGATGAAAACACTTTACCATACGGGATCGGGACGATTTCGGGATATTACAACCAACATGGTTTTATGCAGAAATGGTTCCCGCAGATGAATAAATTGTTGTGGTACCTCGATTCGACTGATCCCGCTATAAAAGATTCTATTATCGGGGAAACCAGGAATGATAATACCGTTGAAGTGCTGCTGGTCGCCGAAGATTACTGAGAGCCGCCGGAGATTAAAAAAACCCGGTAATTTTTACCTTCGGCTCTGTAATCCTCATGATAACATGATCACGATTCCACAAATACAGCATCAGGGAATACGGATCTGTTTCATGCAGGAAATTCAGGTCGATGTTTTCCTCGATCCTGATGGTTTTCCACTTTCCAGGTCTTGCAGCTTTTAACGAATCCGCGGGAAAATCAAACGATTCCCATAAAACCCGTTTTCCCATTTTTCTCCTGAGATCAAAAACCACGACCGGGCCTCTTCCGGAAATGGGCCTGGTGGTCATGAAATCGACAACAACCTCAACTTTCAGAAGCCTGAATTTCGAATTTAACGGGACCCGGCTGAAGAAGTTCTTCCATTCCCAGGTTGAATCACCCGGATCAACAGGAAGGGATTTTGGTATTTCTACCGTATCGCAGGTGAGAATCTTTCCAAAATACATTTCAGGAGGAATCAGTTTGTTTTGTCTTGCGGTATAAATATTCAGGATTTTAAAATCTTCCAGTTCCCGGTTCAGTTCCAACCTGGCTTTGGGATCATTGATTTCTGTCTGCCAGAAATCCGGATGTAACATCGACACTCCGCCTGGATGAAGGTAGTACAGATGGTTCAGGTATTCAGGGATCACTTTATTGTTGAGAATAAATGGAAGGATATGGATGTTCCTGAATGTACAGTTGGTATCGATACCGCTGCCCAGCCAGGATGCAACAGAATTGATTTCGATTCCGTAATGCCTGTGCAGCATTGCAAGAACCGTCGGGGTTATATCCAGATGGGATGACACGGAACAGAAGGTCGATCTTCTTTTTTTAAGCATAGGAGAATAGATGATCAGTGGAACATGGAATCGCTCTATGGGGGAGAACCTGAAAAGGTTGAGTTCAGGCATTCCGTGATCCCCGGTGATGATGAAAATGGTGTTGTTGAACTCCGGTCTTTTCCGGTATTGATCCATGAATTTCCTCAACGCCTGATCTGTATAAAGAATTGTAGCAAAGATGTTTTTATAATTTTCGATATCGGCCTTCCTGGTATCATTGAGTCTTTTCTTTTTCATCCGTTCATCCACCAGCGACAGGTAATACGCTTGGTTTGGAACAATAAACGGGGTGTGAAGACTTAGTGTCAGATAAATATCAAGACGGGGTGATTTATTTACAGAGTCCATAATTTCGAATGATCGTTTAAATAAATCGAAATCCGAATAACCCCAGCCGAAATTTTCATTCAGGCTGACCTTTTTGTACTCCGGCCCGAATGTTTTCAGGATAAAATCGGTTCCCTGGAACATCAGGAACCGGCTCATGTTGTTGAACGACGGATCTCCTCCGTAAAAAAAACTGGTATAATAGCCGTTTTCCCGCAAATAGCGGATCAGTGATAAATGATAAGGGGTTTTCAGATCATTCTCAGCCGTAACAAACCTGTCATCTCCGGGCGGAAGGGATCCGAAGATAGCCGGAAGGACGTTAAACGTGCGGTCGGCTGTGGAAAGGAAGTTCGGCCAGTAGAGGCCTTGTTCGGCCAATGAATCAAGAAAAGGGGTAAAACTGCCGAAAATGATATTGTTCCCGCTGAAACAGAATGAAAGGGATTCGCATATGATAAAGACCAGGTTTGGCTTTTCTTTTTTCAGATCGAAGAAAGTACTCAAAACATCCTGTGTATTGTCATAATGAAGAAATGGATACCCGTATCCTAAGAAGTTAAATTCAGGATGGGCGGCATGGTACCGTTTTGCCGCTGCCTCAACCATGATTTTGGTTGCTGACTGCTTTGATTCTGAAAAATAAGTCACAAACTTCCCGGCCAGGTAAGCGCTTTTATTTACGGTGAGGTAATATTCAAAAGGATTCCTGCTAGCATCTTCTTTTGGGTTCAGGGCATCCCGGAATAAAATGAATCCTGCACTTGCTGCACAAAACAGGATCAGGATATATTTTGACAACCTGAATTTCAGGGAAATGAGAATGAGGACCAGGGTCAGCAGGAAGAGGATAATAAAAGGGAGGAAGGTTAGGAAGTTAATTTTTACACAGTTTCCTGTAATCATGATCATCTCCCTGAAAGAATAGGAAAAAATAACCTGGTCGAGGGGTGTGAGGACAACTTTAAAATACTGGAAAAGCGTCCATTCCGATAGGGTATAGAAAAGGAAAACGAGACCGAAAAGAAGGATCCCGGCCCATCTTTTCACAAGCGAGAGTAAGGTAAAGGGGAGAAACAACGCCCAGCAAATAAGCTGCCAGATCACCAGGTCGTGAATTAATCCGTGCCACTCGAGAAAAAGAACATCCTGGGGCAGACTATGAAGAGCAGCGAGGGAAAAATACTGGCCCGCACGCAGTAACAAAAGTATCGGCACGATCGCCAGGTTAAGACGGACAAAATCCCGGATGATCCTGAACAGCTTCGAATTCAAACCAGCTAGCCTGTTCAATTGACCGGGACCGGTACTGGATTTTTTACGGTTAAATCCCGCAAGGAAAAAAATGAATACAACGAATAGGATTCCTGATAGGATAACGGAGAAAAGAATGGCTTTGCTTGACATATCGGTTTAAGGGGAATTCGATCAATAATACAGACAGAAAGCATCAAATAATTTCGTACTCCAAAGTAATAAAAATATTCATCAGCCAATTGGAAAAACAGCACAAAGACTAACAAACTAAACTCTTTCGGTCTATCCTATTCTGCTGATTTTTTTTAAAGCTCCGGCATCGAGGATCTCCATTGCATGATCTGTGATCCTGATGAGCCCTTCCTTCTGGAATTCCCGGAGAACTTTCATGGCACTGTCCTTTGACATCGCAGAGAGATCAGCGAGATCCTGTTTTGAAACCAGCATCGGGAATTTATCACTTTCAAAAATGTCATCGAAAAGGTAAATAAGTGTATCCGACATCCGGCCAGGCATTTGTTTCTGGGTAAGAGAAATTAACCGGTTATAAACCGAAAGTGTATTCCTGCTGAAATCCTTCATGAATTCCCCGGCAAACAGAATATTCTGCTTGATGATCTTTTTAAAGACTTGAATATCAATGAAGCAAACCGATGATTCGACCAGGGCGGTCACAGTATAGTGGTGCATGAGGTCTAAATAGATTCCTGGACCACCGATAAAATTTGTGGGTTTGACCAGTCTCAGGATGGCATTTCGCTGTTCGACCCCTTCCAGGTATAATTTTGCAAGGCCGCGATTCACCGAAATTACATGCGTCATTACAGTCCCTTGCTTACGGATGGTCTCCCCTGGTTTAAAGACTACATTGATCCGATTCTGCTGTACCATATTTAGCTCCTCATCGGAAAGAAACCGGAATAAAGGAGATTTGCATTCACAGGAAATGCAATTCATTTGTGATTTCTTTAAATAATCGGGCATTTCTTCGTGTTACAACGTCAATTTATAATCTGGTGTCCCTGTTCAATATTGCGTGTAAAGATAAGAACAATTGATATATATCAATATTTATACGATTTCTTCCCTTTTCAATAAGGAACAATTTCCCGTATATCGCAGGTAAATTCCTGACCTCTATCAAATAATGCGAATGTGTTAAAATGTAGTTTTGATGACCCGAAAAAAATAATAATTTTCTCTTGAAGACAGATGTCTATGTTGTTGGCTGTAAGGCGGAAGCACTTATTAATAAATTTTTTAAAAATTAAAATCAACCAGGATGAAGAATAATAACCCTTCACGCAGGAAGTTTTTAAAACTTGGCGTTGCTGCCGGGGCCAGTGCCCTGTTCCTTGGAGGAAATAAAATCCTATCTGCAATCACAGATCATGATAGCAAACAAAAAGGAGAAAAAGTCAAAGTACTTACCCAGGACGGAAAACTTGCAGATGTTGATAAAGGACAAATATGCTGTATGCCGGTGACCAACCAGGAAGCACGGCAGGGAATACCGGGGAAAAAGATGGTCATGATCATTGACCTGGCAAAATGCAGGAATGCCCGGAAATGTCTGCAAGGCTGCCAGAACATGCATATGTTGCCTCCGCATATGGAATGGATCAAATTCTACCTGATGCGTGACAGCCAGGATACTGCTCCTTACTGGTTTCCGAAACCCTGTTTGCATTGCAATAACCCGCCCTGTGTTAAGGTTTGTCCTGTTGGGGCTACATTCAAGCGTACCGACGGTATTGTCCTGATTGATAACGAACGTTGTATCGGCTGCAAGTTCTGCATGGCCGCCTGTCCTTATTCTTCAAGGGTTTTCAATTGGGAAGAACCAAAGATTCCCAAAGGTGCTCCCCGGGAACCCTATTCTCCTGAAACAAGCACGCCCCCCAGAATCGGAACTGTAAGCAAATGTGATTTCTGTCCCGATATGGTACGAAAGGGAGAATTACCCGCATGTGTGACTTCCTGTCCCAATGGCGTTTACTGGTACGGTGATAAAAACGAGGATGCTGTTACCAATGGAACTGAAACTGTTCGGTTCAGTGAGCTGATCCATGACCGGGCAGCATATCGCTTTATGGAAGAGCTGGGCACAGAACCCAGTGTGTTTTATCTTCCCCCTGTTGACAGGGCATTTGACTACAAGGTCGGATTCGAAGGATTAAGCGACGAAGAGATAACATTATACAAGCAGGAAGCCAGATTAAACAAATAATATTTTCCTTTATGAAGGTTGATGAAAAAACATTGAGAAACCTGGATATTGCAAGGCCACAGCTGGAATCGATCAGCAAAAAAGGTGTTGCATTTATCATTCTCATGCTGCTGATCCTGGGTGCTGGATTGTTTGCCCTTTATACCCAGATCTCCAAAGGCCATATAGTGACCGGAATGCGCGACAATGTTGTCTGGGGGTTATACATTGTCAATTTTATTTTTTTTATCGGGATCAGTTATGCCGGAGCCCTGATCTCGGGGATCCTTCACCTTCTGAGGGTTCCCTGGCGAGCACCTATCATACGCATGGCAGAAATGATCACGGTAATCTCAACTATGATCGGCCCCGCATATATCCTTCTCTGCATCGGGCGCCTCGACCGGCTCCCGAATCTTTTGCTTCATGGAAGGATCCAATCGCCTATAATTTGGGATGTTATTGCCATAACCACTTATTTATCCGGAAGCATCATCTTCCTCTACCTTGCTATGATCCGTGATATGGCACTATTGAGGGACAACCCGGTAAAAAAGGCAACATGGAGGAACCCGATCTACCGGTTTCTGTCAGTCCGTTATCAGGACACTACCAAGCAAAAGGAATTGCTGAATATGGTAACGGACCTTTTATCGATCGTTATTATCCCCCTGGCAATCCTCGTACACTCCGTCCTTGCATGGATATTTGGAATGACCCTGCGCCCGGGCTGGCACAGCACTATCTTTGCTCCATATTTTGTCGTTGCCGCTGTTTATTCCGGCACCGGGGTCCTGATCGTTGTGATGTGGGTGTTTCGTAAGATCTATCATCTTGAATCGTATATCACCAAGATTCATTTCAAATATCTTGGAATTATCATGATTGTTCTGGGAGCGTTGTACGGTTATTTTACCTTTAGCGAATACCTTACAAGCTGGTATGGTTCCATTAAATGGGACATGGAAGTGCTATTCCGTCTTTTCAGCCCGAAAGAGTATTATGGCGCTTTTATCTTTGCCGTATTCATCGGGGTATTGCTTCCCATCATCATCGTCACGGTTCCGCGTCTGAGAAATATAAATTCCATCGCTTTTGCTGCTTTGATTGCAGTTTTCGCACTCTGGGTCAAACGATACCTGATCATCATCCCTACCCTGGAATCCCCTTTGCTGCCCATACATGACCTGCGCCCGGAATATGTGCATTACTCTCCCACATGGGTTGAGTGGACGCTTACGGCCGCGGGAATTGCTTTGTTTTTATTGCTTTTTTACATTTTTTCAAAGTTCATTCCAATTATGCCTGTTGTCAAGACAGGTGAGGAAAAAGACTATTCAAGATTGCGCAAGCTCGTCGTTGACCGGGAGATGAAACAGGCAATCAAGGCGAAAAAGAAAAGTGATGTGATTGCCGTTGCCCTCATTTTTTTGATGGCCGGATTACTTGGTACAAGTGCCAGGGCGCAGGATACTGCCAGGATAAAAACAGTTCTGAGCCTGGAATATCTGAACAGGGACGGAACAAAAATCCTTACCGGGAAACTGAGCGCCAAGAAAGAAGGTAAATATATGCCCGTAAATGGAATGAAACTGAATTTTTCATACGTTTCCGGAAAGGTGCGGAAATCGATCGGGACGGAGGAGACTGGGTCAAAGGGAAAAGCCATGATTGAGATTCCCGATGGAATCATCGCTTCCGGGGGAACCAAAGGAACCTACTCGTTTGAATCATCTTTTGCGGAATCCGGGAATTATATGAATTCATCTGCTTCTGTTGAAATAAGAAATGCGTCAATGGAACTTACTTTCTTAAAGAAAGACACAGACAAACAGGTAATTTGCAAGGTCTGGGAAACAGGAAAAGACGGCATGCAGGTACCGGTCAACGAACTGAAGATCCAGTTTTATGTTCCGCGGACGTTTAGCCTGCTGAAGGTGGGTGAGAGTACACTTTCCGATGGATCGGCTTCGATTGATTTCCCGGTCACGCTACCGGGGGATACACGGGGAGGACTTACTGTTGTGGCGAAAATAGAAGACAACGAAACTTACGGAAATCTTGAAGCAAGCGGAAAAATCGATTGGGGAAAACCATTGCCACCGGAAATCATAGTAAAAAGAGGACTGGGAGATACCAATGCCCCGCTGTGGATGGTTTATACGCTGATTATTCTTCTTTCCCTTGTTTGGTTTCATTATATGTATGTAATCTTTACTGTTTTCAGAATCAGGTATCTCGGCAAGAAAAATGCAGAATCAGAATCAATAACATAAATCATAGATTATAATTCATAATGTAAAATTCATAATTAAAAAATTGGAGGTTTTATGGAAAATTTAAGTAAAAAAATTGTTCAGATCATTGTTGTGATTTTTGCGAGTTCAGCGCTGTTTGTGATTGTTAATGCCCAGACTATCCAGGAATGGATTGTTCCTGCAAAATACACAACCATGAAAAATCCCGTCACTGCCAGTAAAGAAAATATCGCAAATGGCAAAGATTTGTATGCAAAGCATTGCAAATCCTGCCATGGGGCTACAGGTCTCGGCGATGGTTCCAAAGCTGCAAGCCTGGATGTTCCATGCAGCGATTTTACTATGGCCAAATTCCAGAAAGAAACGGATGGCGCCATTTACTTTAAGATTACAGAAGGCCGGGCCAAGATGCCATCCTTCAAAAAAAATATAACGGATGATAACGACAGGTGGATGATTGTTCATTACCTGAGATCGTTCAAAGCAAAATAAGAAAAAAAGGAGGTCATCATGACTCACCCGGTTACTGCAGGAAATTCAGATTTTGATAAGATCCTGGAGCGACTTCATGCCCTGGAAAAGAGAATTGAAACCATTGAAGCCCAGTTTATATCGGCAAGAGGATCAGAATCCGGGCGACCATTATCGGCAACCGGGGGAAAAGAGAAATATGATGATGAGAGGTTGGAAGTGGATGAAGTTGCTATTGAGTCGAAAATCGGGGAATACGGACTGGCATGGCTCGGCAGCCTCGTCCTGCTATTTGGAATTATCTTCCTGATGACCTTTGTCAGCAGCCAGGGCTATTCCGTCCTTGCCAGCGGACTGGGATATGCTTCAGCTGCCGGTTTATTTATCCTGGCGTGTTTTCTGAGGAGATCATTTCCCCACATGGATTTTATGCTTAATATCAGTGGTCATCTCCTGATTTATTATATCACCCTCCGGTTATATTTCTTTTCCAGTCTTCCTTTGATTCAATCGAAAGATGCGGATCTTATTCTATTGATGGTTGCCATTGGGGTCCAGGTTTACCAGGCTATCCGGCAGTCATCGGAATTGCTGACCGGGATAGCGCTTGTCCTGCTCATTGTTACAGCCCTTATCAGTGATTCATTGCATGTTACCATGTTCCTTATCACGGTTACGGCTGCTGCTGCTCTTTATTTCTTCTATCGCTATAACTGGTGGCGCCTTTTGGTTGTGTCGCTCATCCTGGTTTATCTTTCCCATATCGTCTGGCTTATGAATGATCCGTTCCTGGGTCATCCGTTTGAATTACTTCCTTTCCATCCATATAATCCTGTATATCTCTTTGCCTGCGGTTTTATTTTTTCCATGTCACCCCTTATCAGGAGAAATCCTGAATTCGGGGAAAAGGGAATGAATGCACTCGTGCTGCTGAACGGATTGTGGTTTGCAATGACGATCTTAACTGTAACCGCGATTTATTATCCGGCGAATTATGTAGGAATGTTTGGAGCCATCTCGGGTTTTTGCCTTCTTCTATCCGTCTTACTGCACATGAAGATCAGGTCCCCGTTCATACCCGCATTTTTTGCCTGTTTCGGATTCATGGCGTTGAGTGTTTCTGTCTACGGATATGCAAAGCTTCCGGATGCCTGTTTTTTCCTGGCGCTTCAGAGCTTTCTCGTAGTCTCCATGGCGCTTTGGTTCCGGTCAAAGATCATTGTCGTGGTGAATACTGGGTTGTACCTGGGAATATTGCTTATTTACCTGGTCAGTTTTCACCCGGTTGACAGGATCAGCTTCTGTTTTGCTTTTGTCGCATTTGCTACTGCCCGTACCCTGAACTGGAAAAAGGAAAGATTGACGCTAAAAACCGACATGATGAGGAATATGTACCTTGTTACCTTATTCTTTACTATACTTTATGCTTTTTATCATGCTGTCCCCGGATGGTATATCACCCTATCCTGGACAGCGGTGGCCGCCGGGTATTTTCTTCTCAGCTTTCTCCTGCACAACATTAAATACCGGTGGATGGCGATTGCGACCCTTCTTGTGACCGTTGTTTATCTTTTTCTTGTCGACTTGGCGAACCTGTCCATTGGCTATAGGGTAATAGCCTTTTTATTCCTCGCTGTAATATTGATCAGTGCATCTCTTTTTTATACCAAGAAGGTAAAAAGAGAAGAAAAAATTTAAAGTCGGAAGAAAGCATCCAAACAGAACAATTATAATAGCTCAAAACCTGTTGTTCGTTCTTTATTTATTGAAAAGACGTAACGCGTTATACATCACGTCTTTTTTCAATGATCAATTATCAATTTTCCATTGTCAGTTACCTAACGGATGTCTCCAGGCTCCCTGGCTGTGGGTTCCGACAAACAGCCACGAACCGTTTACAGCGATGCAAGTGGCAATAACGCTTGACTGCAACCCGGCATTAATTGGTGGTAACCCGGCATTAATAGGGAACCATGAGCTTCCCTGGTTTATCGACATATATACACCATTCTCAGCGGTGGCGGCAAAAAGATCGGTCCCGTGCACTGCCAGGTCAAAGACTGTTTTGCCATTGAGTTCACTGCCCGCCAGTGTCCATGTGTGGCCATTATCTCCTGAAGAATAAACCCCTTTGCCAGTTGCAAAAAGTCTCGTTCCTGCCTGGGTAATCGACATGACAACCATGTTTGCAGGCAGCCCGGTGTTCTGCAAAGTCCATGTCTGACCATGATCTGGAGAAAATAAAATACCGTTACAGCATGTTCCTGCGAAAATGCCGCTGCTATTAATAAACAAGCACATCGGAAAAGAGGAGTTCTGTACCGGCACGGTTGCTTTCGTCCAATTTGCGCCTCCGTCATGGGAAACAAAAAGGCCGGCAGAATTGATGCCTGCATACAGATCAGTTCCACTGCCTGCAACACATGTTACATAATTATAAGGATCAATGGGGATTCCATTGCTTTTTTTGGTCCATGTCAGTCCGCGATCGGCGGATATATATACACCGCTATCGGTGGCTGACAATAAATCAGAACCATTCCATGCTAATGAATACACTCCGGAGATTGGCATTCCATTTTTCAGGTAAGCCCAGTTCTCTCCATAATCCGGTGTTATGAAAATCCCATCGGCGCAGCTGAATACATCGGAACCGTTACAGGAGAAATACCGGATATAGGAATTGGGTAAACCAATGGCAGCCCAGGATTGCCCGCTGTTCGAAGAAAAGTAAACCCCACTGTTTGTTCCGGCAAGGAAACGGGAGCCATCTATCGCCACAGACATTACATCCGGTTTATTAATTCCGAGGTTGGCCTGCGTCCAGCTGACTCCATTATCCGTGGAATAGAATAACCCATCGAATCCTCCGGCCAGCAGGGTAGAGCCACTGATTGCAAGATGAGAGATCTCAAGACCCTGGAACGTTGTATTACTCATGACAGACCAGTTTGCGCCCTGATCGGTGGAGACGAACAAACCATCACCGGTTCCAGCATAGATCCTGGTATCTCCGGCTTCAATGGAATATGTATTCGTGCTTGTCAGCCCGTTACCGGACATGACGAAAGTCTGCCCGTTATCTGACGATTTAAAGATTCCATGCTGATATGTAGCAACAAAAATATCATGGCCCAGGATGGTCACCCCGGTGATATTATCGCTGGGAAGAGAGCCGCCGATCTGAGTCCAGGTAACACCTTTATCATTGGAAATGAACAAAGGACCATAATTATAGGTATTGACAACGATCATAGTACCGCTCCAGGCAATAGTCTGTTCGCAACAGGTAAGCACAGCCTGGCCCAATTGGGTCCAAGTCTGCCCCTGATCAGTAGAACGGAACAAGCCATCGCCTACCGCCAGAATAGTATCATGATGGATTACGGTTGATGAAGGAGTTGACCAGGCAGGCATCCCGGTGGTTACCTGGCTCCAGCTTTTACCCAGATCCGGAGAGATATACATGCCCCCCTCGTCGTCGCCGGCTAAAATTGTATTCCCGGTGATGGCAACACTCTTTACATAACCCTCGCCCGGGCCGTTCATTTGTTGCCAGGTTCCAGCCAGGCTACCCTGGTTGTTGGTACCGGAGTCCTTTTTCTTACATGAAGTGATAAAAACAAATGAAAGTGCAAATAAAGCGATCAGGAAATAAGATGTATTTCTCATTTTGGCAGGGATTTAAAGCAAATATATATAAAAATGATGAATGCAGGAGACGTGATACATCAAGTGTCATTTCTTTCGGGGCTCCAGCCGCCGTTCCACCTTTTCTTTATAACTTCTGCCAATCGGAATAAAGGTCGACCCGATCCTGATCTGGTTGCCTTCAATATAGTTGATCTGGTTAACAGAGATGATAAAGGATTTGTGAACCCTGATGAATGAAAATCAACAGGAAGGATAATAGGATGATTCGTGTTTTCATGTTGCATATTTTTGATTTCGGATACAAAGAAATCATGATTATCTGCCCGGGACAAGTTTTTTCGTTAAATAACACTTCCCCTTCGATGAACGGCAAAAATGGTATCAGGATACCGTTACCAAAAAAAATTTTAAGATCTTATGCAGGATAATAAAAATGTTTGTACATTTATTGGCCTGACATATATTCTGATTTATTCATATAATCAACCTGATCTATGAAAAAAATCATACTCCTGGGAATAGCAACATTTCTTGCCATCGGGTTATATTCCAATCCAAATCCATTTCCCGAGGTCCATATCAACGAATTCATGTTTACCGGTCCGAATAGCTGGAGTATTGAGCTCTATTTCTATTATTGCAACGGGGTTTCTTTTGATAGTATAACCGTGCAATCGAATTCGGGAACGGCAAGGGTAGTCTATTTTAACTTCAATCAATTAATTTATTTTACTGATCAGGATCTCTCCCGACAAATAACAATAAATCCTTCCGGGGATTCGATAAGTATTACCGCACATTCATACTTGATAGGCAATATTTCCTGCGGATTTTCTTTCGGGAATGTTCCGAACCCCGATGTGGTTGCACCTTTGTCCGGGCAGTCGATTGAAAGATTTGAACACACAAATTGCTTCTATCCTTACTATCCTTCCCTGAATGTTTTTACTATATCCAATAATCCGACCATGGGATTGCCCAATGATACTACCGGAACTTTTGGCACGATTCAGGGGATCATTTTTGATCTGGACGGGCAACCGGTGCCTAACGTGACATTTCAAATGGATTGCCCATTTACAACGGATGCTACCGGGCATTTTTCAACAAAGATCTACTCCAGGATATTCTCATGGGACACTCTTTGCTATCAACAATGGCCAAACAATTTCCAACCGGTAAAAATTTCCCCAATCTCTTATACCATGGTTCCTGATTCGAGTATTAACACTTATATTTTCTTACTTACACCAATTGTTGTAGGGATGTCTCCCCAGCCAAAGAAACCCGGATCAGATTTTAATATATTTCCAAACCCGGTTACCGACGCGATCATTGTATCCTATAAATCAGACATGACGACAGATTCAGGTGATATGCATCTCGATATCTATGATATGAATGGGAAGAAGGTTCTGAAAAAAGACCTGGAAACCAGCCTGGGTGTGATAAATATACCCATTGATTTTGCGAACGGGATTTACGTCGCTAACCTTAGCAGGGAAGGGAAAATCATCGGATCAGGCCGTTTTATCGTCAACAAAGCCGAATGAGCTTATTGTTTCTTTCCTACTTTTCACTGTTCTGTTTTCAAACCCAGGAGCGGCCTCCTGTGTCGTTCACTGAAGAATATATTGAATTCCGGCTCAGGGAAACTACATTTACCGTTAATGGCATTTATTATTTTGTCAATAACACGGTAAACAGGGTGTCAAAAGAAATAAATTATCCATTTCCGGTACCAATGTCCGATATAGATTCTGTTCATGTTTTCGACATCGAACAGGGGCGATTCATGGGATTTGAAAAACTGGGTCAGGCGGTTGTTTTTCGCCTCAATATGTTACCGGATGACACGGTTAAGCTGAATATTTTTTACAGACAAAAAGGAATTAAGGATACTATAAAGTACATACTGACTACAACAAAAAACTGGGGAGAACCCCTGAAGAAGGCTGAATATACCTTTGAAGCCGAAAATTCCCGAAAGATCCTTTCATTCAGTTATCCACCCGATAAAACATCCTATCCCGGTAATGAACAAAAGTATTTCTGGAGCCGGAAAGATTTCCTGCCTGAAAAAGATTTTATTGTGATTTTCAGATAATAACACAGGATATATTCATCCGCAAAAAATATATTCTTAATTTCTTCGTTTTGTTATTATTACATCCCTCCACCTGCCGATGAAGCACTGATACCTTTTCTACGGTTCTTTCAATTCAGTTCATTCAGTATTAACTTAAACGTCAACGTATGAAAAGGAAATTGATTTTTACCTTAGCTATTCTTGCACTATTTTCTTTTTCCTGTAAGAAGAAAACCACCGAATCGATTTCATATTCTGAATCTGATTACACCCGGCTGAAGGTGGGCAATTACTGGGTTTATAAAATTTACAAGGTTGACACGAACGGGGTTGAAACCGATCAGAACAAGATCGATAGCACATACATCCTGAAAGATACCGTTGTCAGAGGGTGGACTTATTATATTTCCATCGCGCATCCTTTTCCTTCGACGTTTCCTTATGAAAAGTCTGTTCTCAGGGATTCTGCAGGCTACCTGTTAACCCTGAACAATTATGGAATTACAACGAAAATCTTTTCGATCAACAATTTTACAGATTTCCTTTTCATAGATTCAACTAGTTCTGATGTAAGGAAGGGAAGGATGACAGGCAAGGATTCAATCGTGACGGTTCCGGCAGGTATCTTTACAACACGAAGTTTTCGGATCGCAATTTCTATGATCCCGAATTGGTCCCCATGGGGCACCCGGTATTTCTATTATATTTATGACAAACAGGCCGGCCTTATCAAAAAGGTATATGTTTTTTATGCAGGCGATCCCGACCATTACGAAGCACGCCTTATCAGGTACTATGTCGATTAAAATCATAACGCGCTACAGGAGATGCGCGGAATCCACGGGGCACGCTTCTATGCGCTCTGTCTTTCCTTACGCCAAACAGCCATGAACCATTTGTTACAAAAGAAAGATTTTATTGTGATTTTCGGGAAAAACATCTATTAATGAGGCTTTATTGTTTACGACCGAACTATCGTCCTCCCCTCACTAAAACCCAACCCGTCCGGGGTTTCATGTCTTTGATGGTGAGTATGTAATAGTAAGTGCCATCCGGAACAGTCTTATCGTTGAGATTGGTTCCTTTCCATACCTGCAAAACATTATCATAATGGTTGTAGCTGTTTATCAGACTACCCCACCTGTTAAATATTTTGACCTGGTTATCCGGAAATTCCTCAATACAATCAATGATCCACAGGTCATTGAGCCCATCACCGTTCGGCGTGATCACATTGTGGACCACTATACAGTCAGGTTCAGAGGGAGCATGCTTCCGGACGCTGATAAGGACAGTGTCTGTTGCCCTGCATCCGCTAAGACTATCGGTAACCGTGAGGATGAATTTCGTATCTGCAACCAGGGAAACTGTTACAGGGTTCAGGGTGATATTATCCAGAAGTAAAAAAGCCGGGTCCCATCGGTACTTAAATTTCCCTGAGCCACCCGAAACCGAACCTGACAATGTATCCCATGAACCATACTCTATTAACTTGTCGGAACCGGCATCAGCCGTGACAGGGGGATAGATATGGATCCTTGTTTGAGACCGGACGACACTGTCGGAACAAGCCTCCTTTCCAAATGCTGTTAGAAGGAGGAAAATATTTCCCGTATCACCGGCAGCTGGCAGATAAACAGGGGTCAGGGTTTTCTCGCCTGTCAGCGTACCTTGTCCGTTGTGTGTCCACATCAGACTATCATAATTGGAAGCTGATGCCCCGTTAATAATGACAGGAAGGGTTTCACAAGTAACCGCACCGGGTCCTGCATTGACTAGGGGTGCTTTCCGGATGGTCAGTTTCATGGAATCTGATTCGGTAAGGCAGGGGGCATACGGCGAAGCATACAGGGTAAGCATGGCATACCCCTGTAGAATTTCATCATTTCCCGGAAAATAAACAGGATTAATCTGCTGAGGGTTACTGAAATGGCCTGTACCACTTGTGGCCCACAACAGCGACTGGTAATTCAGGGCAAAAGCATTAGAAATCTGGAAAGAATGGCCTTCACAAACGGAAGCATCAGAACCTGCAGAGAGAATTGGTGCGCTTTTTATTTGCAATGTCATCCGGGAAGTATCAGGTCCGCAATTTGCCCTTCCGTAAACCGCTAGGGTCAGGACAACCGGGCCTGTTTCACCAGGGGCAGGATAATATGTGGGAGATAATGTTGTATCATCAGTAAGGCTGCCTTGTCCACTGGTAGTCCATAAGAGGTCTTTGTATTCAGACGCTGTCGCCCGGGTTACCTGATAAAATTGATCCTGGCAGATGGAATCATCCGGACCTGCATTGGCAACCGGAGGTTGATAAACTGTTACCGGGTAAATAGAAGGAACCCCGTCATCGCATGAATCAGAGGCATAAACTGAAAAAATCCCTGACTGGGCACCCGGAGGAAAGTTAACAGTAATTGAATCCGTACCGGTTCCCGAAACAAGAAGAACCCCTGCAGGTAATGTCCACGTATAAAATATTGCATAAGGAATGGGTGCAACAGAATAAAGCACACTGTTTGTACCTGTGCAGATTTCCTGCGGACCATTGACAGGCCCGGCTTTATCCGGTTTCGGTGTCACCAAAACATACAACCGGGTGGGCCGGGCCCCGCTGCAACCATTCGTATCGAGATAATTTACATGGACCTGTTGAATTCCCGGAAGCAGCCATGTTACAAAAATGCTGTTAGTGAGATAACCACCCGTGATGATTCCTCCGGGGGACACGGCCCATAAATAATTTTTCATGAATGGATCGGTAGTATACCGGTTGCCCTGTGAACCGGTGCAAACCTGTTGCAGACCTGTAAGGGAAGGAACCGGAAGCGGCTTCACAATTGCATTCACGGGTGTTCTGATAATGCTTGTACAGTTTGAAGAATCATTTCGTGCTTCCGCATAAAATGTAGTACTCATAGAAATAAACGGCGTCACAAATGTTGTATCGCCAACCAGTAATGGATTCCCGCCGGAGATGGTGTCATACCAATCCACGGTTTCAGTAATCGGAACGGTTGCATGCAATACAACACTTCCGGGTCCGCATCGGGTAGAATCATGTCCGACCGCAATGGGAGGAGTTCCTGAAAAATATGAGACAGCCACTGCTGTATCCGAGTTGCCGTACCACCAGGTATTGATCATCTTATCATGACAATCATATCCCGACCAGGTATGACATCCGTTTGGATAAGGGATGCAACCTGTAAGATTAACAGTGTTTGGACAGCCACCCTCCGTTATATTGGAATCATCCCAGAAAACCAGGGGGATTTGTGAAACAGGATTGTATGGCCTCAACAGGTTGATCCTGTAACCTCCCGGGTTTTGTTCCTGGTCCCAGATTGGGAGATTGGTCAACCCATTTATATAGATTACTCTTATAGTAACAAGTATTCCGTCGGGAACCGGATTTCCCAACCCGTCTTTCCCGTCCCAGGAAATATAATTAGTTCCAGCAACGACAGGTGATGAGATTACGGCATTTGTTGCAGGAGCACCATATGGGAAAAAGAGATCGACCTCGGCATTGCCCGCCTTGTTTACATCCACAATAACCTTCTTCTGCACGCTGCATCGGGGAAATGCAGTATCAGGGATCAGTAAAGGGCTTCCGGTGATCGAACCAAATACTCCGCTGGGGTAAACTGTTGTATCGGGATTATTAAGGAATACCTTGTATTGGGCAATTCCCGGAAAAGTGATAAACGTGTTTGTTGCGACAGATTTCCGGTCTGAAACAAAGTTCCCTGTATTATAGCAACCGGTGGAATTACAAAAAATAGTCAGCACCCCGACACGTCCATTTGTGAATTTGAGTTTCGTTACGATACCGTCATCAGAGTATACAAAGAACCTTGCATTAAAAGTTCTGTAAGTTCCAAGTTGAGCCTGAAACTGCCAGGATTGAGACCATACCCTCCCGTTGATGGTATCCGACGGCAGGGCTGGCGTATGAGCCCCGGAAACTACCTGGAAATCCCATAGCGGAATATCATCATCGAGGGTGTAATTAGTATTGAAAATCTCAAAGTAATAATCCCCTGTGTCGGCAATACTGTTAACCTGGTAAACCAGGGGAGTGTATCCTCCGCTGGAGGGGAAGGGACCTTTAATTGCCTGGTGATAATACTGTATATAGCCCGTCAGTCCGGTATTATAGGGAACAAGCCCCGACATAACAATAGTTCCGTCAGGCTTCCTGAGGTTATAATGATATGTTGAATTATAATTCAATGTATTAAACCCCATCAGAATTGATTCCCCCGGACTCTTCACATGAATATTAAGCCTGTAATTGGCGGGGCAATTTATAAGACCGAAATTTGAATACCCTCCCCCCAGGATAAAATACAGATCAGCCGCAGAAACTGTTGAATCCGGCAGCAACTCCTTTATCCCTTCTCCATTTGTCATGAAGGGGATTAAAATCAAAAAGAAGCAGCGTAACCCAAGTCTTGCAATATTGTTGAACATTAATGCTGTTATTTACTGCCCGTCATTATCCAATGATATTTCAAAGATAGTAATATTTACATATTATTCAAATAGTAAAACGTCACGCGTCACACGTCACGAAAATAATTATCAATTTTTTTGCTTGTATTAAAATTATTTTTATTTTTGACCGACCGTTCAGTCATAAATTATGTGCCCAAGAACCCGGCAGAAATTTCAAGAGATTCGTGAAAACAAACGCCGCAAGATCCTGGATTCTGCAATTAAATGCTTTGCCACTTCAGGATATCATACGGTTACAATCAGCGACCTGGCGGTTCATGCGGGTATTTCAAAAGGACTGATGTATAATTACTTCAGCAGCAAAGAGGAATTACTGAAAGCCATCTACAATGAGATTGTGTCAGAAATGATGCAGTTCTTTGACCCGGATCATAGAGGCATATCCGATAGGAAAGACCTGCTGCAATATTTGGAGCGATCTTTCAGGCATCTGAAATCTAATCTTATTTTATGGAAGATGTACATGGCAATCTTCAGCCAGCCGGCGGTTCAGGAGATATTGAAGGAGGAGATCCTGGCTGTTTCTCAGGAGCCAGTGGCGATGATCGAACTTTATTTTAAAGAACAGGGATATAAGAAACCGTCAGTTGAGGTTGCTTTCTTAAGCACCTTATTCAGCGGAGTGGTTATTGAATACATTGCCGATCCTGAAAATTACCCGTTGGATTCAATTAAAAAAAGAATCATAAATTTATATTCATAAAATCCGATCGAAGAATCATGAAAATGAAAATGCTTGCTATGAGTTTATTGATGATGACATTCCTGCATGGAATCCATGCCCAGGGTCTGAGCGCGAAAGAAATTGTTCAAAAGGCCGATGAAAAGAACCGGGGCCTGTCAAGCCAGGGAAGCATAACGATGACCGTGATAAGGCCTGACTGGACGAGGACCATCACCATGAAAACCTGGTCGAAAAGCAGGGAATATTCATTGGTACTGATCACCGCCCCGGCCAGGGACAAGGGACAGGTTTTCCTGAAGTTAAAAACCGAGATGTGGAACTGGGTACCTTCCATCGACAAAACCATCAAAATACCCCCGTCAATGATGCTGCAGTCATGGATGGGCTCGGATTTTACCAATGATGACCTTGTTAAGCAGTCATCCATCGTTGTGGATTATAAACACAAGTTGCTGGGGAAAGAAAAGGTTAGAGAGATGGATTGTTACAAGATAGAAATGATCCCTTTGCCCGAAGCAGCCGTGGTGTGGGGAAAGGTGATTCTGTGGATCACGATGACCGGGTATGACCAGTGGATGGCAGAATATTATGATGAGGACGGTAAACTTATTACAATCTCAAATTCCTATGATATCCGGAAAATGGGTGACAGGGAGATTCCCACCCGTCTCGAAATGATACCCCAGAACAAGAAAGGTCAGAAAACCGTCATGCAGATTGAGGATATGAAATTCAATATGAGGCTGGAGGAAAGTTTCTTCTCCCAGCAAAATATGAAAAAGATAAGATAAGTCAGTATGAAAGATATCAGGCTCGCGTGGCGAAATATCTGGCGGAATAAACGAAGGACAATACTCACCGCCTCCTCTATTTTCCTGGCGATATTCCTCTCACTGCTTGTAAGGTCATTACAGACCGGCTGGTTCGATAATCTAATCGCGATCTCGATACAGTCATATACCGGTCACATCCAGATCCATAAAAAAGGATACTGGGACGATCGCGATATCAATAATTCAATGCCGTTCAATGATTCCCTGACTGCCGTGATCAGATCCACAAAAAACGTGGATAAAACAGTTCCCCGGCTCGAATATTTTGCATTATCATCTTATGGTAAGCAAACAAAAGCAGTGATGATTGCCGGCACGGACCCTGAAAAGGAAAACGCACTCACCCGCCTTTCAGGGAAAGTCATTAAAGGAAAGTACCTGGACAAAAGTGGGATGGGTATCCTGGTTTCCAGGGGACTTGCGTCATTTCTCAAACTGACTATTGGTGACACGCTGGTATTGCTGGGTCAGGGATATCACGGAGTAAGTGCAGCAGGGAAATTCCCGGTTTCAGGCATTATCCATTTCCCTTCGCCCCAGCTTGATAACCAGATGGTTTATATGAACCTGCCGGCTGCCCAGGATTTTTTCAGTGCAGAAAACAGGATTACCTCACTTTCTCTTACGGTGATAAACCCCGACAAAATCAATTCCACAGTTGCCAGTTTAAAAAGCAAAATCACAGCTGATAAATACGAAATCATGCGCTGGGATGAGATGATGGTAGAGGTCATGCAAGCCCTCAAAGCCAAGACAGGCGGAGGGATGATCATCATAGCAATTCTTTATATGATTGTCGGTTTTGGGATTTTCGGTACCGTGATCATGATGACCAACGAACGGACCAAGGAATTTGGGGTGATGGTATCGGTCGGTATGCAGAAGACGCACCTTGCATATATCCTGACCCTTGAAATGATCTTCATCGGACTGATCGGAAGTCTTTCCGGAGTTGCGGTTGCCATGCCCATCATGATATATTTCAACATCTACCCCGTTCATTTATGGGGAAGCCTGGCCCAGGCATTTATCAGTTTTGGCCTTGAGCCCCTGATGCCCCTGGCAATTAAGCCAGGGTTCATCATATCGAATGTGATCATTGTGCTGGTAATCGTTTCGCTGACCTGTATTTACCCGGTCACTAAAGCCATAAAACTAAAGGTAGTTGAATCCCTCCATAAATAAACCACTGCCATGATCCTGAAAATAGCATTTAAGAATGTCTGGAGAAATAAGGTGAGGAGTCTGATCGTCATTACTTCAGTTACACTGGGATTGACCGGGGGAATATTTGCAGCTTCCATTATTACCGGGATGGTTGAACAAAAGGTAAGGATGGACATCAATAATGAAATATCCCATATTCAGATCCACAACCCTGAGTTCCTTAAGAATTTTGAATTCCAATATTCCATTCCAAAGGCTGACAGTATTGCAGGCTTGATTTCTGAAGATCCGGATGTAAAAGCAGTTTGTACACGAATCCGGCTCACCGGGATGGCCTTATCTCCCAATTCGGTGGCTGGAGTGCAAATCGTAGGTGTCAACCCTTTAAAAGAAAAACTGGTGAGCAACCTTTATACGACCATTCCTGATACCGGCGGAGGGTACTTCACAGGAACCAGGAAAAACCAGATTGTTATTGGCTGGAAGCTCGCCGATAAACTTAAGGTAAGACTGAAATCGAAGATCGTAATACGGTTCCAGAACGATGACGGTAGTCTTGCTGAAGCGGCGTTTTCCGTTAACGGTATTTTCCACACTGCCAATACATTGTTCGACGAAACGAATGTTTTTGTGAAAAAAAGTGACCTGGAAATCCTCTCCGGGGCGGAGGGAAAAAGCCAGGAAATTGCGATCATGCTGAATGATATAGACAAGATCCCGGTAGTTGAGGCCAGGCTGAAGAAAATGCTGCCTGATCTTGAAGTCCGCAACTGGATTGAGATTCGACCGGAAATGGCGCTTATCACTTCGACCATCGCAATGGAAGTCTACATCATCCTTGGCATCATCCTCTTTGCGCTGGCTTTTGGTATCGTCAATACCATGCTGATGGTTGTGTTCGAGCGCACCCGTGAGCTCGGGATGCTCATGGCAGTGGGGATGAGCAAATCCAGGGTTTTCAGGATGATCATGCTGGAGACCGTTTTCCTGACTGTTATCGGGGGTATTATCGGGATGATCCTGAGTGCATTCCTCGTAAACTATTTCCATCAGAAGGGCATCGACCTTTCATCCATGTCAAAAGGATTGGGAGCCTATGGATTTGATCCGAATATCTATCCATTCATCAAGAAGGAATTATACCTCAACCTGTCTCTGATGATATTCTGTACGGCAATCCTGGCGGCGATTATGCCGGCAAGGAAGGCATTGAAATTAAAACCTGTGGAAGCAATCCGGGTGGAGTAAAAAAAATAAATTTAGTTTTAAGTGTTAAGTGTTAAGTTTTTATTGTCTAATGGCTGATGCCTAATGCCTTTTAAAGTAACAACGATAAAAATTAGTAACAACTATATGAACATAATAGAAATAAAAAACCTGAGCAAGGTATATGATGCGAAGACAATACCGGTCCGTGCTTTGAACGGTATAGACCTTACTTTCAAAGAAGGCGAATTTACAAGTATCGTAGGACCTTCGGGTTCGGGAAAAACAACGATGCTGAACCTGCTGGGTGGACTTGATTCGCCAACCGGCGGTGAGATCAGGATTGACAACATCGATATCACAGGATTAAAATCGAGAAAGCTGATCGATTTCAGGCTGAGAAATATCGGCTTCGTCTTTCAGTCGTTCAACCTTATTCCCGTGCTTACTTCTAAAGAGAATGTAGAGTTCATCATGCAGTTGCAAGGAGTGAGCAAAGAGAAGAGGGATAAGAGAACTCTTGAGCTGCTCGAATCTGTAGGTTTAGGCGACAAGGTCAATACCCGGCCTAACAAGTTGTCGGGAGGTCAGCAACAAAGGGTAGCCGTTGCGAGGGCACTGGCTTCAAAACCGAAATTCATTCTTGCCGATGAGCCCACCGCCAACCTGGATTCAAAATCCGCAGAGAACCTCCTGGAGATAATGGAAAAGCTGAATAAAGAAGAGCACATCACATTTATTTTTTCCACGCATGATGCAAGGGTTGTTGCGAAAGCCAGGAGGGTGATTACGCTTGAGGATGGGAAAATCGTCGGGGATGTTTTAAAAAATTAAGTATTTACAATAATTCTAATGAAACCTCAATCATTGTTGCAAGAGGTAAATGCAGGAAGGATTCTTTCCGGTACAAACCTGCTGGTTCTTTTTTTATTTTCCATCGCTGTTAATGCTTTCTCCCAGGATTCAATCGGAGAAAAGCCAGCACGAAACTTGTCATTCAATGGATATGTGAAAGACTTGCAAACAGTCTATATCCATAACATCGATCAAAACTGGATAACCAGTAACCTCATCCATAACAGGCTTAACTTCAAATGGAACATTTCAAATAGTTTTACTTTTTGCCTGGAGGAGAGAAACCGGTTTTTCTGGGGTGAACTCACAAGTATAAGTCCGGAGTATAAAGATTTCATTTCTATTGACAACGGGATTGTAAATATGTCATGGAACATTTTTACCGGAAATTCTTATATCCTGAATGCCGCCATCGACAGGGTCTGGCTTGACTATACCCGGAATAATTTCCAGGTCACACTCGGCCGGCAGCGGATAAACTGGAGCCAGACCTATGTATGGAACCCCAATGATATTTTCAATACCTATTCATATTTTGATTTTGATTATGAAGAAAAGCCCGGCAGTGATGCAGTGAGGGTGCAGTATTTTACCAGCCCGTCGTCAAAAGCCGAAATTGCCGTCAAGGTAGATAAGAATCAGAAGATCACTGCTGCGGGATTATTTCGTTTCAATCACTGGAGATATGATTTCCAGGGACTCGCCGGGATATATACCCAGAGTGATCTTGTGCTGGGAATGGGATGGGCCGGCCAGATCGCAAAAGGCGGATTCAAAGGTGAGATGAGCTGGTTCCAGCCCCTGAAGCATTTTGGCGATACAGCCGGCGTATTTCTTTCTTCAGTGGAATATGATTATACATTCAGGAATTCGATATTTATCCAGTTTGAGGGTTTTTATAATTCTAATCCCGCCAATGCTACCAGCATCCTGCTCTTACAATTCAACCCCGGGTTGTTGAGTGCAAAGAATCCCTTCCTGAATGGATTTTCAATTTTCGGCAATATCTCCTACCCTGCCACTCCGCTGATCAATCTTTCGCTTGCAGGTATTTACAATCCTTCCAACCGCATGGTTTTCATCATCCCGACTTTTACGTTCTCCCTCATGAATAACCTTGACCTTTCGGTGATAGCACAATCTTTTCAATCATTTGACCCGGCTCTTGCCAGCTTTTTACAGACATCCATATTCGTAAGACTGAAGGGTTCGTTTTAGTGGTATCTTTTATTTCATTACTTTGCTCAGTTTTTTTATTTCTATTATATTCATATCGTTGTTACTTGATAATTTCGTTTTTCCTGAATGAGGCATTAGATACTGGGTATTAGGATTTATTTTTCATTCTTGACACTTCCTCACCACCATAGACAAATCGAACGCATCAGGATTGTTGATTTAGTGATTCTGCACTACTACCAAATACTATTTGCCTGGAGTGTGATCAATAATATAATTTCTGATAATGGTACAACTGACCCTATTTTTTACTATATTCGGGGTTTGATTTCAATATATAATTTCCATGAAGACATTTACCAGGTTTTTACAAGTATTGGTATATGCTTTAATATCAATCCTTATATTTTTCAACGGTGCAAAAGCACAAACAGGCACATTGACAGGAGTCGTACGCAACTGTTGTAATAGCGCACCCATAGCGGGCGTTGCAATTGTTTGCGTAGTTGGCCCTGTTATTACAAATGCCAGCGGTCAGTTCACACTTAACGGCATCCCGGCCGGTACACAGACCCTCACGGCAACGTGTGCGGGTTATATATCCTATACCGCCCCGGTTGTCATAACTGCCAACCAGACGACGGTGTATAATTTCTGCATGAATCCTCCTCCCGGGATTCTGACGGGCGTCATCACAGATTGCCCTAATGGTATTCCCATTCTCGGGGCAAAAGTAACCTGGGGGACTTCCTATACGTTTTCCACAATCGGAGGGTTTTATTCTTTGAGCTTTTGCATTGGCGCTACCCATCCTTTGCAGGTCAGCAAAAGTGGCTACGACCCTTATATACAGAGTGTTGTTACGGTCACCCCGCCAAACACGACAACGGTAAACGTTCAGCTCAACCCTGGCTTTGCGGCTCCGCCCAATGCCACTGCGTCATTGAATGGAAGCCAGACTGCTGCGGATATCAGCTGGAACCTGCCGATGAGCAGTGTCGAACTGGCCTACGATGACTATGTGGCTGAACAATGCCTGCTTTATCAAAATTCTGGAAGTATTAGTGCGGTGAAATTCACTCCCTGCGCGTATCCGGCCGTTCTGAAAAAAGGCATGCTCAGCGTGTGCGGACCTAATCCCTTTTATCCGCTCCAGGTGAATGTGTATAATGCCGACGGGCCCGGGGGAACGCCCGGAACGCTCCTTGAGGGACCAGTTACCCTTACACCCTCGATACTCGGCTGGTTGGAATTAACGTTTCCCTCACCGTTGACCATTGCTTCCGGCAGTTTCTACATCGGGATGGTGCAGTTAACGAACCAGAACAGCCAAGGGTTGTCGGTGGATACTACCACCAACCAGCTCCGGAGCTACCAGAAGATCGGCTCGGGACCATGGGTCCTGGGCAGCGGCAATTACATGATCCATGCCATCATGGATGAACCCTGCGGAGTGGTTTCGCCTGGAAACATCACCTACACCGTTTCGAGACTGCTGCAGGGACAGGAGAATACACCAGCCGCCTGGGTGCAGGTGGGCACGGTGACCGGTTCCTATTCGATGACGGACAACAGCTGGTCTTCGCTTCCCTGCGGACCTTACCGCTGGGCCGTGAAGCCAAGCTTTCCCTGCAGCGGGAACACTTCCCCCGGGTTCTCCAATGTGATCGGGAAATGCTGGACGGCAAATGTGACATTTCATGGCCAGAAATGCTGTGCAGCCATGGGTAAGGACGGCATGCTCATTATTGCGCAAAACCTGAATCTGCCCGACACTGTTTATTCCGTGACGACCGATACTTCCGGAACGGCCGTAATCCAGAACTTGTGGAAAGGCAATTACTTGATAACCTGTTCGGTGTTTGGATGTGGTACCTATACTCTAACGGGGGTGACCATTACCGGGGATATGACAATAAATATAACAATGACCGGAGGCCCGGTTATACCTCCATACGGCCTTATTGTTAGTGACACAACACTTTTTGCAAGATGGCATAAACCAACTCATGTTGTTTCCCTGCTGGATGAGAGGTGGACCAGCGGAAGTTTTGTTACCAATGCATGGACCACTTCGGGCGGTTCAAACTGGAACATCGACCCTAATATCGGGCAGCCAGTTCCTTCCGCCGAGTTTTATTGGTATCCGGAGGTTTTTAACTATAATCAGTATCTGACGAGCAAAACCATAACCGGCGTGAATTCTCCGATACTTCAATTGTTTTACGACATTCAACTTGATAATTTCGCAACAACGACAGTCAATTCGATGGCGGTGGAGATCGGGGACGGATCCACCTGGAATGTTCTTAAAACCTACGATAACTCGGGAGGAAGTTTTCCCTGGAAAAGTGAAGTGGTCGATATCACACCCTATACTGCCCAATCCTTTAAAATCCGGTTCCATGCTTACGGTGCTGACAGCTATGATCTAAACAACTGGAATATAGACAACATCAAGGTAAATGCTTCAAGTGATTTGCCTTGCATGCTTGGATATACTTTCTCGCTCAATAATATTATTCTGGAACCTTTTCTCACCGATACATTTTATCAGATTCCTCCTGAACAAGTCACCTATGGTCAATATTATCATGCATGTGTGAAAGCAATTTACAGTTATAATCCGGGCTATTCATCTCAGGATTGTTATAATTTCACGGCCCAATATTTATATACGCCTCTTAATTTTACTGCAGATTCGATAGAATGCTCAGCTTACCTGTCATGGCAGAAGCCACAGAAGCCAAACGGAACTACTCCTCCTGGATTGATAGGATACAACATTTACAAGGGTGATAATATAATCCACTATTGTCCATGCCCCGATTCTCTCAGTTATTATGACATGAATCTCGACCCGGGAACCTATATATACTCTTGCGCTGCGAAGTATGACTTGACGGTTTATGGTTTTCCTCCAGGTAGCTTTGCTTACTCCATACGCACAAATGCCATGGATACAGTTGTTATAATCTGTGGCTATCCGGTCCCTTTCATCGAAGAATGGAACCAAAACAATTTTACCTATTCCGGATGGACATTCGACCCTTCACAGGGGAACTGGAATACCACCTCATTGACAGGGAATCCTTTACCCACAGCCGACTTTTCCTGGTCGGGAAAAGAGAAAATGAAAGATGTTAATTATGACAATTCTTTGGTGAGTCCGGCATTGGATGGTTCGGAGTGGAGTTGTTCTCACCTTTTCCTTGATTTTGATCTGAAACTGATTGATCGCTTTTTTACATCTACGGAAAAAATGACCATAGAGATCTTGTATGATAATACTTGGCACTTTCTGGGCGAGTATATGAATAACGGTTCGTTCGGTTGGATAACCGAAACCTTCAACATTGATTCTGTCAGGGGCAAAGGATTCAAGATCCGGTTCCGGGCACATGGAGAGAACACAACCAATATTCTTCATTGGTATATAGATAATATCCATGTTTATGGAAATTGCCTTCCCCCTTTAGGATTAGAATGGACCGCCAGCTCACAACAGGTCAATCTTAATTGGACAGCGCCTTGTTCTTCCATCACCGGATATAATATTTTCCGAAGCGATTCTGCAGGGAATCCCCCGTTTATCAAGATTAATCCGAGTCCTATTACGGGAACAACATTTTCCGATGTTCCCCCCGGCTGGTCTATAAATGACATGTACCGGTATTTTGTTACAGCGATTCAGATGAATAATGTAACCAGCTCGATATTGTGTGAAGCCGCATCCGATACAGTATTGGTTGCTTTCCCGACCGGAATTCCGGAACCTGTTAAGGACAAAGTCAGCATCTATCCTAATCCTTCGGATAATTATCTTACTATCTGCAGTGATGTGCTGGTGACAAAATTGGAATTGATGTCGGATCTCGGGAAAGTACTTTATACCGGTAAATACACTGATGAAAAACAAATCAGGCTGAACACGGCTGATCTTTCACAGGGTATTTATTTCATCCGGCTGACGACTGTCGACAGGATACTGTTCCGGAAGGTTGTTATCTGCAGGTAGGTCTTAACGCGCCATCCATAACGTTTCACGATCTCCTTATTATTCCTTCACTAATTTCCGGGTCATTATACCTTCTTTGCTTAAAATCTTCAAAATATACATACCCGATGGAAGTGCAGAAAGGTCCATTTCGGCTTTAGGCTGGGTTATCCTCTCTTCAAGATATTTTCGCCCATCCATTGAATAGAGTTCAAGGAAAGCAGAGACAATCCCGGATGACGGGAGTATGACAGTGACGTTTTGATGAACCGGGTTCGGATAAACCAGGATCCCAGGTGTTTGAATGTCAGAAATTCCAAGCGGAGCAGAGGTCATTGTATTGGAAACGATAGATTCATAATCCCCTGATTTCAACGATGGATTGCAGGGTGAGTAACGGATCACCTCAATGTAATAAGTCATATTACCCGATGTGAAATAGGGATCAGTGTAAGAAGTCTGATCACTGGCAATAGAATCAATAAGCTGCCAGGCTCCTGTATTTAGTTTCCGGTGTATCCGGTAAGTGTAGAAAGTAAATCCTTCATAAGGGTTCCAGATAAGATTGAATCCCTGTACACCAGGGCTTACCTCCAGGTGTACCGTTTTATGATAAGGACATTTTGCCGATTCATTTCCACTGGAATCTGTAGCGGTCATCTCATATTTTTGAGCCATGATGACCGGGTTTGTTGTCGTATCTATAAAGGTGCTGAAATCTGCATAGGGAACCTGGCCGATTTTGGAAAATACATTCTCCTGATAGGTCTGCTTGTAAATATTGAATTGTGACAGGTGCGGACCCGTGATTTTATTCCAGACGATCTTGTTTCTCAGGGTTGAGGTATCATAAGTAACCATGCAGATATACTGTGCCGGTACATATCCTGAAATTGTGATAACCGCGCTGTCGTTCATATTGATCAGACACGTAGATGAACTGCTGTCGACTTTTCCTTTACAGGTATAGGTTCCCGCTGCGGTAAATAACCCGAAATTCAGTGCATTCCCCGTTCCCGTTTGGTTCGCTACACTTGATGTCCCGCCGTTGAGATAGAGATAATAATTATAATTGAGTTGCGAACCGCTCAGCCCTATTGAAACTCCCGAACCGCCATAAGGATAGCTGCCACCACCGGTTACATTATAGACCAGCGGAGGAGGAACAATATGGATGGTCCTGGTACTGTTACAACTCTGGCCCTGGTAGATTACATTCAGGGACACCGTTTTATAACCGGCTATGTCCCATTGAATATAATAGGGTCCTGGTCCTGAGCCGGACATAATGATACCGCCGTCAAAATCCCAGTTGAAGGTGGCAGAACCTGGAGCATTTCCCTGGTAACTGCAATAAACATGGCACCCGACGGATGCTTTGGAGTATAGGAAAAAAGTGCAGGTAACGGTGTCTGTCACAGCATAAATCCGGGTGGAAGTGAGACAGATAAACAGGATGCTCAGAAGTGTAAAAATCTTTTTCATATAAATGAAATTTAATACTATTCAATATAAGGATAGTGAATTACTTATTAAGTTGCCTGATTTCAGGAATAATATTTTTGTTGATGATCCTCTGACTGTTCCCCGCTTGATTTTCCGGGAACAAGGATTTACCGGAATAATGTTTCAGTTGAAGAACCTGCTATTCATTCTTCATTTTTAATTTTTCATTCTATTTTAGAATCGGTTCTATTTCGAGGATCATAAATGAATTTGCTTTGACGGCAGGCCGGGGATGGGGGTTATCTGTTGTTGCTGCCGGCGCTGCTTCATATTCGGCAACAGGCAAATAAATTCGATGTGTTCTGGGATTTACCGCAATGGTCCTTGCACCTTTTTGAGTAGCGAAATTTTCTATGACCTTAAATGTGTCTTTGTTTTCTTCCTGCACAACGGTCATCGTTCCATCCCCATTAGAGCTATAAACATGTTTTAAGGCTGGATCATATGCAACCCCATCAACTCTTTCTCCAATGATTAATTTAGAAACAACATTCCCGTTATCCGCATCCAGAACGATCATTAATTTGTTACTGCAAACAATAAACAGGCGATGGTCCCTGCTATCTATTGCCAAACCGCTTGGCTCTTCACCGGGTGCAATGGGCCATGCTTTCTCAACTTTTAATGTCACAGGATTGATCCAGCACACCAGACTCTTATCTTCAATATTTACAAAGACTTTTCCTTTTCCATCGGTAACAGAAAATTCAGGTTTGCCGGGAAGTACAATAGTTCCGATTACTTGATTTGTATTAGCATCAATCACGGTGGAATTTGAACTTCTCCCGTTAAACGTAAAAATTTTGTGCGAAAAAGGATCGTACAGTATGGCATCCGGATTACTGCCCGTCACTTTGATTTTCGTAATGACCTGGAGCGTTTTCATGTCAAAGACCGTCACAGAAGTGTCCCGGCCATTGCTGGTAAATCCTTTGTTGAGTTCTCTTGCCAATGCAATTCCATGAATTCCTTTCGTATCGGGAATAGTTCCTGCAACTTTTTTCCCGTTGACATCCAAAACCTGACAAATCGTTCCGTGAGAGATATATAACCTTGAGTTGAAATCATCCATGGTAAGATAATCCCATCCTCCATCACCCTCGAGGTGAATCTTGTCAGCGATTCTGTATCCGGAATGAATGGCCTGTGAAAAGGAAGTGCTGATGCTGATCAGCATTATAATATTGAGAAGAAGAGATGATTTTTTCATTTTTTTTATGTAAAATTAATAATTTGCGACAACTTTACGAACATTGATAGCTCCTATTTTAAAATCTCTATCTCATATTTTTACACATCTTATCTTTTTGTCAGGGATTGGGAGGTAATAATTAATCGTGACGCGTGGTGACAAGATTTACCTGTGAGGAGAGTATGTGAGTTCATCAGTTAATCTTCTATCTTTGTTTATCAAATCCTTACCGCTATGAAAAGATCAATCCTTTTATCCGTTTTATTATTTGCAATGATTTGCCCGGGGATCGCCCAGACTGCCGACAGTTCGCTGAAGGAGATCAAAGATAAGATCGAATCGATGGGATATGATATATCCAGCCTGCAAAAGACGATAGATGATATTTACTGGTACAACCGGGTCGGCGATGTAGCATTTATTGATAAAGTCTATATTACGGGTCCGCCTATTTCGGAAAAGCAGGTGAAAAACCCTACCGCCATGGGAGTTAATAACCCGGTGAAGTTCTATTGCTATATCTTCATCCCGAAAGACATCAAAACGGATAAAAAATATCCGCTGCTGGTACTCCCTCATGGAGGTGTTCATGCCGATTTTACAACATACCATACCCACATCATCCGTGAACTGATGGCGCAGCAGTATATTGTGATTGCGCCGGAATACCGGGGAAGTACCGGTTATGGAAAGGACTTTTATGAAAAGATCGATTATGGCGGACTGGAGAATGATGATGTGAATGCCAGCCGGGATTACTTAGTCAGGAATTACGAAATGGTCGACAGCACCCGGGTCGGGATCATCGGTTGGAGCCATGGCGGGATGATCGCCCTGATGTGCGTATTTGACCACCCGGAGAAATATAAGGTTTGCTTTGCGGGAAATCCCGTAAGTGACCTGGTAGCAAGAATGGGGTATTCGGATGATGAGTACCGGAAACTGTTCTCTGCAGATTACCATTTAGGGAAAGATGCAAAGGCGGATATCAAAGAATACCGGAAGCGTTCCCCTGCCTGGAATGCGCAAAAACTTAAAACCCCGTTGCTGATCCATACCAATACCAATGATGACGATGTCAATGTGCTGGAAGTCGAACACCTCATCCAGGCGTTAAAAGCCGAAGGAAAGCAGTTTGAATATGAGATTTTCAAGGATGTGGAAGGCGGACACTCCTTCGACCGCATCGATACCCGCATTGCAAAACAGATCCGGCTGAAGATCTATTCTTTCCTGGATAAATACCTTGATCCGCCACGGAAATTGAAATCGATATCTGAAATTGATAAAGCAGCGTATAGGTAAATCTTGTGTTATAACTTGCCTGTTTGTTCCGAATTCATTGTTAACATTCACCCGGAACAATTAAAAAATATCTGATATATCGAAGGATATGATGTTAAATAAAAAAATAAAAAAGGAATCCGGAGAAGCTCAACTACCTGGAAATAATGATTCTTTTCAGAACCGGCAACCCATTGCACTTTTGAAACCCAAACTTGATAATGGTAAATCAGTGCCAAAAGCATTAAAGCAGCGAAAAACCATCCGTGAGATAAGTGATAAACAACTGTCGTTGCAAACACTTTCCAATCTCCTCTGGGCAGCATGTGGAGTAAATCGTAAAAAAGGTCCGTTTGGAATTCCCGGTAGAACCGCAGCAACTGCAAGTAACTCACAGGAAATTGATCTTTATGTTGCTATGCAGGAAGGAATCTATTTTTATGATGCATTTCATCACAGGATGATTCCGGTTGTTGCCGGTGACCTGCGCAAACTGGCAATCGGTCAAGGCCAGGAGAGTTTTGGAAACAAGGCCCCCGTTCGCCTCATCTATGTCGCTGATATTAATAAACTTTCCAATACTTCCGGATATCAGGAACCAGGCTTGCAGAATCCTGAAATTCAAAAGTCCTATTATTATGTTGATACAGGTATGATCGCAGGCAATGTATATTTGTTTGCTGTTTCCCAGGGTCTGGCTTCATGGTTTCATAACTGCAATAAACCTGGCCTTACAGCAAAACTAAATTTGCGTAATGATCAGAGAGTTCTCTTTGGCCAGACCGTTGGATATCCGCTTAAGAAATAAATAAAATCAGACTTTTGTGAATTTCAGGAAGATATAACCATTAACGATAGGTTCCGTTTCAAGGAAAGAAGAATAATAAAAAGGAGGTTGTGAATGAACATTTCAGGAAATACCATCTTAATTACTGGTGGTGCAACGGGTATAGGTTATGCAATGGCCGAATCATTTTTGGAAGCCGGGAATGAAGTCATCATTTGCGGTCGTAGAGAAGAAAGACTTCTGGAGGCTCAAAAAAAACACCCGGAATTGCAGATCAAAGTTTGTAATATAGCTGACGAAGAGGATCGCAGAACACTCCTGGAATGGATATCTGCCCACTTCAGCAATTTGAACATCCTGGTTAACAATGCTGGTGTGCAAAGGGATATTGAATTCACCAGAGGGATCTCCGAATTTCTAGCCGGAGAAAATGAAATCAGAATCAACCTGGAAGCCCCGATAATTTTATCCGGGCTGTTTATTCCGCTTTTAACCGGTAAGAAAGAAGCAGCCATCATCAATATTTCATCTGGCCTGGGTTTTATCCCTGCCGCCCGGATGCCTGTTTATAGTGCATCCAAAGCGGGGATCCATGCTTTTTCTATGGCGCTAAGACATCAACTCTTAAAGTCCGGGATCAAAGTTTTTGAGGTGATTCCGCCGGCAATCGAAACGGAATTAAACCCAGAGGGAAGAACTAAAAGAGGCAATTTTAAAGTTGACTTAATGCCTGATGAATTTGTCACTGCAGTAATGAAAGGGTTTAAAAATGACATATATGAATTTGGATATGGGATGACGGAAGGACTTATCAAGGCATCAAGAGAAGAGTTGGATATAAGTTTTCAGCGGATGAACAGCCGGTGGTAAATCCGGGATGCAAAACATGTCATATCTTACTCATAAAAATTGGATTGTTCGCACCCGGTATTACAGAAGAAAAAAACACTTACAATACTGATGATTCATTTGAATATCAACTAAAAAATAAAAATATGGAAACGAAATTCACAACCTGGATTTACCCTCTTCTGGCAATGGTAATCGTAGTATTCTTAAGCAGTAGCTGCAAGAAAAGTGATTCTTCAAACCAAGTCGGTTCAGCAGCTACTGATTATTCACAATCAGCACATTGGTTGTCAATACCTGCGACAGTTTATAAGGCAGATGTCTTTTACCTGTACCCAACGACATCATGGACAAAGAATAACGCTACATCAATGATTTGCGCGATCGACGACTCCCTCATGATGGCAGATGCAGCCCAGGATTTTGCGCGACAGGCTACTGCATTTGATACTGCAGCTAATGTTTACGCACCTTATTACCGGCAAGACAACTCGTCGCCGGATAATCGTTTAAATGTTATAGCAGGTATACCTACGGCAGATGCAACTGCTGCCTTCGATTATTATATCAGGCATTTCAACAATGGCCGCCCTTTTATACTTGCCGGCCATTCACAGGGGGCAAATATAGTGTGCAACTTATTATCCGGATATCTTAAATCTAATCCTAAGGTTTATGCGAGAATGATTGCAGCATATGTCATCGGCGGTCCGGTTACAAAGGCTTTTCTTAAAGATAATCCGCATCTGAAATTTGCTACCGGCCCTGACGACACTGGAGTGATCATTTCATATAACACCGAAGCCCCCGATTTAACAGGAGTGAATCCCGTACTTTATGGCATGGTGGGACTTGTGATCAATCCGATCACCTGGACGAGAGACGAGACCGTAGCAGACACTTTGCAAGGCCTGGGGTCATTCTTTCCGGACAAAACAGGAGTATGGGTGAAAATACCACAATACGCTGATGCCCGTGTGGACACGGTAAAGGGTGTATTGGTTTGCACTACTGCTGATGAAAATAAAATAGCCATGCTGGACTCACTCAGTGGATTCCCCAGGGGAGTTTACCATAGTTTTGATTATCCTTTTTACTATTTCAATCTCAGACAAAATGCTGCCAATAGAATTCAAAAATTCTTAAACAAATAGCCTGGGATTGGTTCATCCAAAGATATTCCTTACATATTTTCCTTAGGATTGTGATTTGAGAGGATCATCGCAAAAACATTATCTTCACCCTATAAATCATCTTATTTTCCTTTTTACTGCAATAAAACCATTCCAGCCCGTCTATAATACAATGGAAAAGGAACTTCAGAAAAAGTCCCTGGATCGGTTCTTCCGAAATGAGTACCAGAAGTTAGTCAATTTTATCAGGATGAATATCGATGACAGCTATTATGATACTTCTCCGGAAGATATTATACAGGATGTTGCGATAAGCTTGATCGACCGGCTTGATTTGGATACCCAAATCGGAAATCTAACCGGTTATATCTACCAGTCAGTAAAGAATAAGATCATCGATTACCAGAAGAAAAAGCAACGGACTGTATCGATAGAGACCTTCACGAACAGGAAAAACGAGAATTATTTACTTAATACAGTAACAGATGAAACATTAACAGAAGAAAAGGATTACACAAACATAGAGCCGGAATTACTGCAACAGGCTATTTTACAATTAAGACCTGATGAACAAGAGGTGATCATTGCGACCGGGTTTGAACAGCGCACCTATGAAGAACTTTCAGAGGAATGGGATATTCCGGTGGGCACTCTTCTTTCCCGCAAACACAGAGCTCTATCTAAATTACACAAGATATTATTAAACTATCAAAAATGAAAATCATGGAAACAAGAGAAAGTAGATTTGAAAACAGTCATTATTGCGGTGGAAGGAAACGCCGCACAGGATGGATAATACTGGGCATTATAGGATTCACAGCATTCGCATTCCTTTTTGGCGCGGTCGTGATGTGGCTTTGGAACTGGTTGATGCCGGTCATTTTCCACCTTGGTATCATTACTTACTGGCAGGCCGTCGGTCTGGCTATACTTGGCAGGCTCCTTTTCGGAAGTTTTCATCACGGTCACCATAACAGTGGGCGGCACAATTTTGGACCATGGAGACACAGGCATTACAGGAATGATGTTAAAAATTGTAAGGATTATTCTCATGGTTCAAAATGGAGCTATTATGATCAGTATTGGAATGAAGAAGGGGAACAGGCGTTCAATGATTATCTGAAACGCAAAAGTGAGAACCAGGTAAAGGAATAATTGTTCTCAAAAAATCTGATTTTAATACTTATCGGTTGGATGTAACAAGAGCCGTCCCAAAAGGGGCGGTTTCTTTTTTTATGGTCGTTCGGTAATCCTGTACTTGCGCTCAGGCCGCGCAGTGACTGGTATTTTTCTTTTTTTTTTAAAAGCTATAAATGGGAGGGGAAAGCGGTTGATTTTATTTGTAAAAGAAATCAAAAAGCACCCTAAATTCCTATCAGGGAAAATGATGTAAAAGAATAATTATTATTACCTTTGAATATTACTGCTCAGTCAATGAGAATGATCATTCTTGAGATTATTCATAACGCTGATCAAATACAAAAACAAGGGTTGGTCAATTAAAACGGTGTGGGATGGTCAGTTTAGCAGGCATATTTCTTTATAGTTGCAGATCATGAGACCTATACTCATTTTCTTTATAGTTACAATGTCTTTTACATTGAATGCTCAATCCAATAGGGTTCAATCGCCGGGGATCCAGGTCCCGGGCAGAGAAGAAAACAAAAAGATCAACTGTAAGTACACCCTTATTCCCTCTGTGAATAAAACATGGGGATATGATATTTACCTGCAAAAGCGTTTGTTCATTCATCAGCCAAATATACCAGGATTACCTGGTAATGATGGATTTAAAACCAAAACTGACACCAAAAAAGTGGCCAGGCTGGTAATTGATAAAATAAAAAAGAGTGAAATGCCCCCCAGTGTCACCGTTGAAGAAATGAAGAAAATTAAAGTCTTATTATGAAAACGATTTATATTTTTTTAGCAGTAATTGCTATTATTTCACCTTCTGTTAACTCTTCAGCACAGGCACCCAACACCTGGACTCAGAAAGCCACTGTCGGGGGAATTGCAAGACAACTTGCTGTTGGCTTTAATATCGGAACTAAAGGGTATATAGGAACAGGGGTGGACATTAATAATAACTATTATAACGACTTTTGGGAATATGATCCTTCCACTAATGCATGGACCCAGAAAGCCAATTTTGGAGGAACAAGCCGACATTCTGCCGTTGGTTTTAGTATCGGGGATAAAGGTTATATCGGAACCGGGCAGGATGTGTCATTCGCTTATAGAAATGACTTTTGGGAATATGATCCTTCCAATAATTTATGGACACAGAAAGCCAATTTCGGAGGAACTGGACGGTGGCAGGCGGTTGGCTTCAGCATCGGGGTTAAAGGTTATATTGGAACCGGGCAGGAAAATCTGACAGGCGATCTTAAAAATGACTTTTGGGAATATGATCCTGCCTCAAACACCTGGACACAGAAAGCCAATTTCGGAGGAGGTTTACGACATATTGCTGTTGGTTTCAGTATTGGATATAAAGGGTATATAGGAACAGGGGTGGACGTTAATAATAATAACTTATATAAAGACTTTTGGGAATATGATCCTTCTGCCAATGCCTGGACACAGAAAGCTAATCTTGGGGGAACTGCACGTACTTTTTCCTGTGGTTTCAGCATCGGAACAAAAGGGTATATTGGAACCGGGAATACAAACCCAAGTCTGATAGACGACTTTTGGGAATATGATATTACAACGAACGCATGGACACAAAAAGCCAATTTCGGAGGAGGTTTATGGGAAGATGCTGTTGGTTTTTGTATAGGGACCAAAGGGTACATGGGAACCGGGGTATCTGCAGTGACGGGGACTTCAAGCGGTTTTTGGGAATATACTTCCTCATGCCCCTCCCCGGCTCCCCCAACTAATACCACTCCTAATGGCAACCTGACAATATGTAGTGGAAATTCCACTACCCTCACGGCCAGTGGCACAGGAACCCTGGGATGGTACAACTCACCATTGGGAGGAACATGGTTGGGTGGCGGCGGTACTTTTATTACGCCGATATTAACAGCCAATACTACTTATTATGTCCAGGACAGTACGAATTGCGGGGCAAGCGCCACGCGAACCGGTATCGCGGTTACAGTGAATCCAATTCCTCCTGCTCCGGTTGTTACCAATACAGGAGACACCCTGCACAGCAATGCTCCTGATGGCAACCAGTGGTACTTCGAAGGAACGCTCATTACCGGGGCAATTTCACAGACCTATGTCGCGACACAATCCGGGTACTACTGGGATATGGTAACACTCAACAGTTGTTCTTCCGATACCTCGAATCATAAACTAATCATCATTTCCGGCATTGATTCATATTCATCAGATGCCATCAACGTTTACCCGGTTCCCAACAACGGAAGGTTTAACGTTTCCATCACTACGGTTTCAGAAAAATCGTTCTCCATCAATGCTTATAATAACCTTGGAGTGAAAATCTATGGAGATCCGCAGGTGAAAGTGAATGGTTCGCTTATACGGGTGATTGATATCCAGCCGGTTCAAAATGGTTTGTACACAGTTATTATCACCGGCGATCAGGAGAATATTATAAGGAAGATCGTGATCATTAATCAGTGACATTTGAGATCGATTATTAGTAAATGAAACATTATCTGTCGGCATTCTTTTTCTGTTGCTTGGTTTTTTTTGTTTTTAGCTTACCTGCTCCTGCCCAGGACGGAAGACATTATACCTGTTACAGGACGGCGGGGCATATTTCCGCTGATGGCGTGCTCAATGAACCTGATTGGGCCAGGGCTGAGTGGTCGGATGACTTTCTCGATATCACCGGCGACCCCGGACTGAAGCCTTCATTCCAGACAAGGATAAAGCTGCTCTGGGACGATGAGTACCTTTATGTGGCGGCTGAACTTCAGGAACCTCATATCTGGGCAACCATTCAAAAAAAAGACGAGGTAATCTTCCAGGACAATGATTTCGAGATCTTTCTTGATCCCGACGGAAATGGATTAAACTATTATGAAATCGAGGTCAATGCCCTGGGAACGATATGGGACCTTTTGCTTACGAAAGCTTATAAAGACCATGGAAAAGCTGTGAACAGCTGGGATCTGAAAGGACTGAAAACCGGCATTCATATCCAGGGATTCCTGAACGATCCTTCAAAACCCGATACCTCGTGGACTGTTGAAATGGCTCTTCCGATAGTTGAGTTGATGCAGGGGAAGAAGCCCGGGAGCAGACCGGCAGAAGGTGTGCAATGGCGGGTAAATTTCTCCAGGGTTGAATGGAAAACAGAGGTCAGCGGTTCATCATATTCCAAAATAACCGATTCCGGGACAGGGAAACCCCTGCCTGAGCAGAATTGGGTATGGTCACCCATGGGTGAAGTCGCCATGCATATCCCCGAACGCTGGGGCCGTCTGGAATTTTCATCTGAAAACATCAGTCCTGAACCTTTAAAGTTTAAAAATGAACAACAAAGGGACAGATTCAGGATTTGGCTGTGGATGGGATCGCATACTTCATGGACAGTATCGCAATGGGATTCTGTGCTATCCGGATTTAAGTCCGCCGGTATAAATGGGGTACTGGCCCAAACGGATTCTGCAACTCTGGTCAGAATGATCCCTGTTGCCCATAAACACGGAATTTTGGTAGAAAAATGGTTTATAACATTGCTGAACAATGATACGAACCTGATCAAAGACCATCCCGACTGGTTTGTGATCAACCGCGAAGGCAAATCTTCGGTTACCCATCCTGCTTATGTAGGTTATTACCGCTTCCTTTGTCCTTCTAACCCTGAAGTTCGTCAATATCTTAAAACCAGGCTTGATGAATATCTTAAAATTCCCGGACTCGACGGGATACATCTCGATTATATCCGTTACCCCGATGTCATCCTGCCACAGGCACTCTGGGCGAAATACGGGATCGTACAGGATAAAGAATATGCACCCTATGACTATTGCTATTGTAAGGTTTGCAGGGAAAAATTCCGTTTGCGTGAAAGTATAGATCCCTATACTATGGAACATCCTGAAAACAATAATGGTTGGAAGCAATTCAGGTACGACCAGGTTACTTCACTGGTAAGAGAGTTGGCGGATTACTGCCACCGGAATGGAAAAAGACTTTCAGCCGCAGTTTTTCCCGGCCCGTCTGCCGCAAAACAGATGGTAAGGCAGGCATGGGATGAATGGCCTCTTGATGAAGCCATGCCTATGCTGTACCAGAATTTCTATTACGGGAGCCTTGAATGGATAAGGCTTGAAACTGCCGAAGGCGTGAAATCCCTGAATCAGGCGATCCCGCTTTACAGTGGCTTATACATCCCCTATCTTGGCCCCCGTGACCTGCAAACTGCCATCTGTAAAAGTATAGAGGGCGGTGCTGCCGGGATCTGCCTTTTCAATTATGAATCCTTGACCTCCCGGCACTGGAAAGCCCTGAAAGAGATTCTTGGCACATACAATAATAATTTGAAAAATGAAGTTAAATAAAACCAGAACTCATTCAGTACATCAAAAAATGCAATAATTTTTAAATAATCAAAAATATGGAATACGTAAGATTCGGCAATACCGGGATGAAAGTTTCAAGATTGTGCCTGGGTGCCATGACCTATGGCAAGCCAAATGAACAGTGGAAATGGGCATTAACGGAAGAGCAAAGCAGGCCGTTTATTAAACAGGCACTTGAGTTGGGGATTAATTTTTTTGACACGGCCAACATGTATTCAGCAGGCGCCAGTGAAGAGGTGCTGGGTGCTGCACTTAAAGATTTTGCAAGGCGCGAGGATGTGGTGATCGCTACCAAGGTATTTCACCCGATGAGCCAGGCTCCCAATGACAGGGGACTTTCCCGTAAACACATCATGAGCTCCATCGATGCCAGCCTGAAAAGACTCAAGACAGATTATGTGGATCTTTACCAGATACACCGCTGGGATTATTCCACACCCATCGAAGAAACCTTGGAAGCGCTGCACGATATTGTCAAAGCAGGCAAGGCACGGTATATCGGTGCATCTTCCATGTACAGCTGGCAATTTGCGAAGGCAATCTTTACGGCGGATCTTCATGGCTGGACGCGGTTTGTTTCGATGCAGCCCCATTATAACCTGATCTACCGTGAAGAAGAACGGGAGATGCTCCCTTTTTGCCTCGATCAGAAGATCGCTGTCATTCCCTGGTCACCCCTGGCTCGGGGTCTCCTCACCGGGAAAAGAACGAAAGAAAGAAATGAAACCCTGCGTGCCAGGACGGACGAATTCGGGAAAAGTCTGTATAAATCGGATATGGATTTTGACATCGTAAACCGTCTGACAGAAGTCGCGACGCAAAAAGGACTGCCAAATGCCCAGGTTGCCCTGGCCTGGATGCTGAGCAAACCTGTCATTACTGCTCCTATTATCGGGGCAAGCAAACCGGGACATCTGGAAGATGCTGTTGCTGCATTATCGGTAAAATTAACACGGGAAGAGATCAGCCAGTTGGAAGAACTTTACCAGCCACATCCGGTACTTGGACATTCATAGAACCCTTTATTTTGGTATGTACAGGATTCTTTTCCGGTTCATGACAATCAGAATCCTTTTTTCGGCAGATTGTCAATGTCTTCGGTTGCACGGTTTATCTTATCCCTGTTTTTGCCCGAATTGAATTGATAGCACAATTTAAACCAGCAGAAGGGGTTTGATATTTTTACGTTTCCTTCATAATGACTGTAAAAGTTTGAACCATCAATTTCTGAGCCCTGGTATGTAAACGATTTGGTAAAAGGAAGCGCACTGACTATGCCAATTTTTATTTTTTGTTTAAAGGTTTTTTCGAACGACAAGAAATAGAGAGCACCACAAAAAGAATTACCCTGGATATCGTTTTTCGGACTGGCATATTGAAAAACAAATGAAAAAGATATATCATGCTTGAACGAAAGAATAGCGGATAGTCCCGAATTGTAAGCCAGGTTATGCCTGTTTTCAATACCATTTTGTTTCGCAAGACTGTTGCCGGAAGTACACAGGTCGAATAATTGCAGAAAAGGATTAATGGTTGCGATACCCAATTTTAATGTCCCTGAAAATTGGATGCCAACTTGATGAATGGTTCCCATATTTTGCACCTGGGTTTCAAAAGCACCGGTATCGTTAATAAACGTCAGGTTGTTAATTACATTCGTCATGTTGTTGTAAAACAGCCGTGAGGCAAAATAATTACTTTTAAACTGGATGGAATATTCCAGGAAGAAGCTACTGCGGAGTTCAGGTTTAAGAAACGGATTGCCTTTGCTCACTGTGTAAGGATCATCAATGGATGTAAGTGGATTTAACTGGTATATATTGGGGCGTTTGATTGAACGGTTGTATGAAAGTTGGATGTTTTGCCGGGAAGTGAGTTTGTAATTGAATGTGGTATTGGGGAAAAAGGATAACACGGGATTACTGAAGTTGTTTTTCAGGCTGGCGACAGATTCTTCAGCACGTAAGCCCACACTTAAAAAATATTTCGTGTGTTTATAAGTGATGGCTCCGTAAGCAGCAAATATTTTTTCATCATACTGAAAATCTTTTAAATAAGCGTCCTGCAAAACCTGGAATTTTGTCTTCACTCCGGCGCTGAAATCCAGCTTATTCCAGATACGTGATGTATAGTCAATTTTTACGCTCATCACGTTTTGTCTTGGTTCGGCAGTGTTGGTTTGTACAGCGCTGCTGCTTTCGTTCCCTTCAGGAACATATTCTGTCGAATTTTTAGCTTTCAGGTGATAGTCGCTTATTTCTATTGCAATCTCACGTCCTTCCTGATTAAAATTATGTTTGTAATACAACGAATAATAAGTGCCGGTATTAATATCCGTATCTTCTTTTTTGGCTTGCCAGCGGTTGTTAACGCTACCGGATATTTGGAAATCAGCAAACCCGTCAAGCTCGCGGGAATAGGGATTATAGAAAGCATAAAAATCAAGCTGATCATGCGTATTTACAAAATAATCGATTCCAAAATTGAACCTGTGGGACCAATCCTTCTGACTAACATACTGATTTGAAGTGATGTCGTTTGTACCGGTACTGTTCCATACTTTCCGGGAAGTACTTTCATGAATATCCAGATAAGTCATTTCTCCTTTATATGAGGTATACAAGTTCAGTTTTTTTAATCCCCAATTCAGCGTATAATTCGGGCGAATATATATTTCTGAAAAAGAAGTGGGTATCTCAGCGTAGATTTGTCCATTGATTCCGGAAACCCGTTCTTTTTTTAATATAATGTTTATTGCCCCCGTTGTATTGCCATCGTAGTTCGAAGAGGGTTTACTTATGATTTCAATCCTTTCAATTTGTTTGGGGTCCAGCTGACTGATGAAACTTCCGTCGCGTTCCTTACCATCCACAAAAATCTGAATGTTGCGACTACCATCCACTGAAATATTTTGCATCAGGTCAACCTGAATACCCGGAAGAAGTTTCAGGACATCCATCCCGGTACTCGTAGCATCGAGTATCTTTTTGGTCATGAAAAAAGTGGTCCTGTCGCTTTCCGATTTCGCTTTTACCCGGTCACTGACAATCATTAACTCCTGAAGGAGCGTGGCGGTATCCTGTAAATATATTATACCGGCATCCGTCACTCCATTGTTAACAACGATACTTTTTATCGCCGGTTTATAACCGATTGTTGATACCCGTAGCCGGTAATTACCACAAATGACAGGGCTAATATTAAACACCCCTTTTTCATCGCTCACGGTGCCATTAATCATTGTTGAGTCGGATACCCTGATCAAAGCCACAGTTGCATAAGGAACAGTCTGGTTGGTTTTTTGCTCAACAAGTTTTCCAGTAATTGATTGTTTTTCCTGGGCATAAATTCCTGTAACATGAACAATCACGATTGCTAATAGCAAAAATTTTGCTCTGACAGTTTTCTGATAGAATAATTTAATAGACCTTTTCATTGCAGGAGTTTTTAAAGTTATGTCTGCAAATTAAAGCGCTATTATATTGTTTTACAAGTTATTGGGATAGATAGCTGGAATTTGTTGTCAACTGAAACCATCCATGAATTGTTCAGTTGATAATTGGTACGGACTGTAAGTTTTTGTGATGAACAGACTAACGGTACCGCTTTAAAAGTTGATCAAACTCCCGGGCGTTTTGTCTTGAAACTGGAATTATATCATCAATACCTTCGAGTTTTAACCGGTAGCCTAAAGTATTTCCTTTTTGAGAAGTAACCTTCTTTACATTCACGATAAATCCCCGGTGTGTCCTTATAAAATATGGAATTGCCGATAACTGTTCCGCTATAATGTTAATGGAATTCCGGATGATTTTTTTCTGGATTGAATTATTAACATTCAGATAAAAAACAACATAATTCCCATCAGACTCTGCATAGACAAACTGACCGGGATAAATGTTCAATTCTTCTTTCTTAAGCCGGGAACCAATCCGGATCAATTCTTCCGGTTGTTCCGTAACAGGGAAATGAGCATCCGGATTAAAATTTCTTACAATATCCGTAACAAACAAATGGCGATAATTTATCATGGTGAAAAACGCAAAGGGGATTATCCCGACCAGGAAAGCATGTTCACATGAATCAAGAATGGTTAACAGGTTCCATCTATGAGCAGGCAATTCCATCAGGAAGCCGATAAAATATAAAGCAATGCCCATTCCCAGCAGGACAAAGGCAATGGATACTATTTCCTTGAAGATTGTCCATTCATTTGGATTTGAAAAATACCTGATACTTTTTAGAATCTTAATCAGAAAAAATACAGGAATTGACAATGCACCAAGATAAATAGCCATTGTAAACCCAAAGCTGAAAAAACGCGCTTCATGCACGTTAAGTGGTTTATAAATAATAGCGAAGCCGAGACAAAATGCCAGGAATATCATTGTCCCGATGATCGGGTTCTTTAAAATATAGTTCTGTGGATATTTTTTCTTCAGCCAGTTAGAAATTCGTTTTACCATTTATTGAGTTTTGTAAACACAGTTATTCCCCTTTAAACTCCGGTTTTCGCTTCTCAAAAAATGCATTGAGTCCTTCCAGGTAATCCTTGCTGTTACCAGCCATCCCCCTCAGCATATCGATATGTTCAAAAGTTTGCGGGGAAAGAGGCATAGCGTTCCCGAGAATGTTCAGTTGTTCCTTGATTACACGGATGCTGAGAGGAGAGTTTGCTTTTATCTTTTCAGCTATTTTCAGGGTGAATGCTTCCAATTCTTCCGGGGGCACAATATAGTTAAGAATGCCTAAAGCGAGAGCTTTTTCTGCGGGGATTGGTTCTGCTGTAAAAAACATTTCTTTTGCGATGTGAGCCCCTATAATTTCAATGAATTGCAGGATCCCGGAAGTGTTATAAGGAACGCCGATCTTGGCCGGCGTGATCGCGAGGCACACATCTTTCGTGCCGATCACAATATCACAAACGAATGCGATGTTACACGCACCTCCCCAGATGCTCCCTTCGGCCATGGCAATCACCGGTGCCGGGAATTCCATGATGCTCCTGATCACCTTTTGAAGGGGATTGTCATATGCCAGCGGATCGCTCCCGTCACGCGGCAGCTCTTCGACATTAAACCCAGCCGACCATACTTTTGCCCCTTTATTGGCGCGGATGACCACCACCCTTGCTTTGCGAATCAACATCTCTTCCAGCGCATCAATAAGGTTGCATAACATTTCAAAGCTCAGGGCATTTCTTTTGGCATCATGGTTCATGGTGATCCAGCCGATCTTATCTTTGAATTCAGTAATTACCAGGCTCATAGGTTAAGGTTTTAAAATATCCCAGAACAAAGGAATAGAATTTTCAGGGAATAACAAGCATTTCCTGCCTATATTAATCCGAAAAACATCTTTATCCCCTATCAGGTATTATCATGCAATAATTAAAAAAAAATATCCGAAAGGATGCAGATTTGAATGTGCCGGCCCAATTGACCACCTTGTAACATGATCTGTTGACCTCTGTACATATTTTATTTATAACGTCATCAGTTGGTAAATTAAAATCGGCTGAGGGTAGATAATTAGTGAGGTTTTTCCAGCGAATCTGTCATCCCTTAAATATCACCTGATAAATTTTCCTTTTGTAACAATAGTATGGTTCTGTTTTATCACCTGGTAAACCAGTAACTCTTTTGTTATACTGGCAGGTAGGTTTATCCGCATAATCCGGGATATAATGGCGTTCGAAAAAAGAGTTCTCCCGAAAAGATCAACGATTATCAGGGAGCAGTTTTTATAATCCTTGCAGAAAGTAAAATCAAATATTGTATTCCCGGAAGCATCGGTATAAACCTTTACAGCATTCTCGGGAATATTTCCTATTTCCCTGATCCCGTTGGTCATCTTCCATAAATTATAAAGTGTCTGAAGGGAATCGATTGGGTCTACAGGGAAAATCCCGGATGTTCCTGAGGGATAAGCCATCCAAAGATCAAGGGAGAGGGAATCAGGGGGATCGGTCATTTTGGCAACCCGGAGAAATGATGACTCGGAGGAGGTATTATGGACAGCGCAGCGTGTATCGGCCCCGATGACCTTAGCGCCTTGAAGGGCAGCCATCAGGCGATCGGCCAAGGTTCCCGGGGTATTTAGAAAGCGATGCTGCATGGAATCGAGGATCTGTTGTCCCAGCAGGATATTTCCCTGGATGGAATAATTCAGATGAGCCGTATCATTTTTATAATTTGAGCAATTGGTCCCGGTATAAGCAGCGCTCCGCGGATGTCCACCATTATAATCGGCAATTCCGTACTGACGTGTGGCCGGATTTCCTTGTGCATCATGTGCCACAAGCGAATCAATGATCTGCTGGGGAGACAGTCCCAACATCATCCAGTTGTGGGCATTTTGCTGGTTTGCTGCAAGCCATGCAGCCTGTGTATGGATAACACCGATCCCGGGAATCACATCGCTGAGGATCTGGGCACCATGCGGATAACTGGGACTCGAACTGACGCACGATGCTCCTGCACTGCCGATCTCACCTGTTATCGAATCTATAGCAACAATGGAGAATGTATCCTGTGCTTTTGCTGTAATTCCACCCAGTAAAAGCATCGACAAAACAAAAAATAAAATCTTTTTCATGGTTTAAAAATTAATTTCTTTTAATACTGTTACAAAAATATTCTAAATAAACTGATCACAACTCAAATCGCCCGGAAAACTTTTATTCGGGCCCCCGGGGTTAATACCCGTGGTTGAAAAAATGAGGGATTGACTGAAAAATGATTATTCCCTTTATTCAACTTTTAACCTGTATGGGTACTTTTTTCCATCTGCCCCAACCAATAAAAAAAGCAACCAGAGCCAATACTAAAGTAAATACGACTCCTGAAAATTCAGTTCTGGTTATATGGAATATGGCAGCCATCACCATGATTGCAATGATACCCAACGCGGCAAGAGGCGTCAGAATAGGCTTTATCCTTAATTAGGCGTAATACATTTTAATTTATTCCACTATTTGATACTTTTTTCCCTGAAAAAATATCGCGGAAACGGGATGATTTCATTAACAGACTTTTCGTAGTTCTCATATTCTTTCTCAAAAATCCTTCTTAACACATTGGTTTCCCCATGAATGGAAATTTTAAATCCGAGATATAAAACCAAAGAGATAGAAAACAGTATGCCTGAATGAAAAATGAGTGCCAGAGATGGTATCAAAAAAACAATTATAGAAGAATATATAGGATTCCTGCAAAGAGCAAAAGGTCCTTTCGTTATTAGTTTGCCATTTTCAAAGTATTTTAAAAAAAATATCGCTGAGTAGACCCAAAATATAATCCCAAGCCCTAGAAAGACAATGCCTAAAACCTGTACAAAAGAAGAATCTAAAAATTTTAAATCAAAGAACTCAGGATACCTGAACTTCACAATTAATGAAAGGATTATATAAGGCAGACATAAAAGAGCCAGTCTAGGGCCACAGCCAAAAAGTGTCATGGATGTTTTCATGGTTGAAATAGAATTATTGTTTTCAAATGTTGAACTTTCCAAAACTATATCTGTAAAGGTATAAGAAATTTGGCAGGCGAAGAAGGTAGATTTTTGGTTCAGTTTTCTAATTATAGATGGAATTTAACCTCGATGAATCTCTCCGGAAAAATTATCTAATTTTACTATTAATCTCCCCACTGAGGATTTTGTACTAAGATTATGCATGACAAAACCAGACTTTTCAAACTAAAATTAACAAATCTAATATTTTCCTTACTTGTTATCGTAATGCTGTTTTGTGACTGTACAAGACAAGTCAAAACCGTAGAACTGGAAAGGTCTTTGGTTAAGGAAAATCATCTTCTTCTGGCACAGGCTGATACGATTAAAAAGTATTTTGACCCTATACCAAATCAGGTTCAAATGGCAATTGCAATCATTAAGGGTGATTCTGTGAACTTTGTGGGGATAAAAAGAAGTGAGAATGTCTTGAGATTCATTAATAATAAGGACTCCGTTTTTGAAATTGGTTCAGTCACAAAAGTATTCACCGCAGCTTTATTAGCACACTTTGTTATCGAAGGAAGGCTTCATCTTGAAGATTCCTTATCTTCTTTTTTCCCTTTCAGGTTGTACAAGTATCCGAAAGATGGAAAGGAAATTTTGTTGAAGAATCTCGCAAATCATACTTCCGGCCTACCGTCAATGCCGAAAAGTTTTATTCTTCATTCTTACATCCATTTTAACTGGGATACTCCATATAAAGATTTCGATACGAATAAACTACTGAATTATTTAAAGTACGACTGCGAATTGGATTTTACACCCGGTGAGAGATATCAGTATTCAAATCTGGGATTCGGGGTGTTGGGTTATATCCTTGTCCAGCAATCTGGGAAATCTTATGAGGATTTACTCCGGGAAATTATTTTCAAACCTTTGGGGATGACTTCCTCGACTACAATTTATTCTAATATTCAAAGTAAGTTGGTGCATGGAATTTATTGCAATGGAAGCCCTGCCCCGAATTGGAACATGAATGCAATGGTATCTGCTGGTGGAATTAAGACGAGTGCAACCGATTTGGTGAAATTTATTCAGTCACATTTTGTCCCCACTGACTCAATGTTTCCAATGATTTGTCGGATTTCACACTGCATTGATAAAAATAATTACATTGGGCTGGGGTGGGATATCCAACGAAAACAAAATGGGGTTCTTTGGTTTATTCGTCCCGGTGGTACTCGCGGATATGAATCCTGTGTTATTATGGATACGATGAATAGAAAGGCGGTAATTGTTCTATCCAATTTATCAAGCATAGAAGAAATTTCTATAAATGTTGAATACATATGTTCGCGTTTAATGGAGACTTTGTAAAACAGGTCTTCTTGACAGTGGTCTCGAAGCATCGATTTTATTCCATACAATAACCCTTCCTCACCCACGAAATAATTATCTTTCGGTTTTGTCCTATCTACATTAAGATGCAGTAGTCCTCGGTAATGACACCTTTTCTACCCGTAAGAGTACACTGGTCAGCACCATGACCCAAAGCAGGAAAATACAGATGTTAATGCGCTCCCAAACTCCAATCAATGGTGTGGGCAGGTTTTTATCAATTCCGGGAGCCTCCAACCCTGTCAATATGCCAAACATGAATAGGGACACCATTATTACTATCGAATAAAAGCGGAACCGCTTTCCAAATGCCGCTGCTCCGAATCCTATTGCAAACAACATAAGGAGAATTGTGACCATCGTGAAAACGATGTGCAGAGTATCACTGAATGTTTTCCCACCCATTGCCAAAACTTCGCGGAGGTGCATCGGAGCAAGTGGCCAGAAAAGACATATTATTCCATAGACAACTATCAAGCCTGCTGCGATGCGCAGAGGGTGGTTTCGAGCCGCTGATTGCCAGACTCCCACTCCGAAAGCGGAAACGAGCAAGGCGTAAACAATGCCTAGCGAAACCCATAGTGTTCTTGTCGGAGCACCTATCGCAGACAGTTCACTGACAGTCTGGGAGACGGAATGGTAGCTATCCCATTGCATTGGTACAATGATGAGCATAGCAACATAAAGCAAAGAAGAGAAAGTACCACAGATGACCAATATCTTTCGTGTCATCTTCTGAGATTGAGCTTTGTTTCTGACTTTTAATACAGTTGTTGTTTCCATATTACCAGCATTATCTATTGTTCTTTAATGCTATTTTGTTTCCTCAGAATAGCTTTCAATATAAATTTTAATCTTTATCCATCTTCCCTTTAATATTGGCGGTAATATCTTACTATCCACCTACTGTCACATATTTTACCATTGATACCGCAATTTGTGGTCAACCTTTGAACTTCCCAAAAATAAGTATGCAAAAGTAAAAGAAATTTTTACTGGCCAGAACAGGTTGATATTTAGAAATCATATATACTTCAAAAAATCCCCACCTAAACTGATGAGGATTTTTTTGAAGCAGACACCATCTTTAATTTTTACTCACAACGGTAAATTTCAAGGGTACGGGTCCACTTGAAATAATAGCGACTAATGTCCTGACCTCAGTCTTTGAAAAGCCACCACCACACAATGAAATTTTCCCATGTGAAATTTTATCCTTTATCAGAGGGGCGGAATAAACTTTGTCGTCTATCACAAAGGCAACAGGTTTATTAATATTTCTGGCAGTCATGCCTTCCCATACCTTCCACTTATTTTCCTTAAATGTGATACACAGCGTGGGAAGTTCAGGGTTGTCAAAATCTGCATGCACTTCTAAAAGGTTTTCCTTATTTAAAACCAGAATGGAGTCAGCCTTAAAACTGACATACCCCTGAATCAAAAGAATTTCTGACAAAGTCACATTGGAAATGGTATCCCCGACTGTTATAACCAATTCGGATTTTGTATTATTCTGTGTAATCTGAACATCCCGGAGACTCATTAATTTTAGCCTTCGTGACAGCATCTCTTTCGATTCGGACAGAAGTTTACTTGGTGCATTTTCAGGAACACTTTGCAATGTAATGACTTGTTTGGCTTTTCCTGGTGTTTGTGAATTGCAAACGGGAATGATAATGATTAACATTATTCCCAATAATATATATCTTAAAGTTTTCATAATCATATATTTAGATTCAATGAATACACTGATTAAACCCTGCATTCTCATGCGGTGGGTAAAAATAAAAGTAGGAGTAACTAAGTTATTGAGGGAATATCATCTTCCGTTCCCTGCTCTGGAACTTTTTGAGGGAAAATTAAACTGATGATTGGATTATTAGAATGAAATTCAAGCTGATATGAGTTGTAACAACTGGATATGAGTTCGTTCAGAATGAGTTCCCTGCCTGAATCGTATTCAAGACCAGTGAATTTCGTATTGATTTTTTTTATCCAGAATATGTCTGTTCCCGGGCTTGAAATCTCAGGAACAATTATTGCCTGAAGGCTGGAACTGTTTGTATAAGAAATAACAGGTTGGACAGTTTCATTATGCTTATCTTTTTCTCTTTGAAACAAAGAAAAAAAGACAATCATTAAAACCAGTACAAATATACCCGAGCTGGTATTTCTTCTGCTGTCAACCATAGCGGTTACAAATGTAAGGAAGAATTAGTGAATCTGTTCTACACGAGATACATATTTTTGTTTCGGTGTTCCTTAATTTTCAAAGGTTTAATAATCTCTAAGTTCAACTAATAAGTGCAAAAGAGTGTAAACTGAAAAGGGAAAGCGAGCTAAATGAAAAAGCCCTACCTTCCCTTTGCATAAATACCACTCTATGCACGGTAAATATAAGCAAATAAC